>Ga0126378_10000199_pt1 | contig 46403 bp, 37 predicted proteins | sample PanSoiMetPlot_23_FD_92587 | JGI IMG/M metagenome (GOLD analysis project Ga0126378, IMG submission 92587) | Tropical forest soil microbial communities from Panama - MetaG Plot_23 | ecosystem: Environmental > Terrestrial > Soil > Tropical forest > Bulk soil | place: Panama | collected 2016-02-17 | reverse complement strand
TTTTGTGACCTGCCTGCAATCCCAGCAATTGCAAGTGACGAAGTTTCGGAGCGATCCGCTGGCGCTGGCTCCCGACAACCGGCCCGCGTTTGTGGTAGCCGTTCCGCTGAAAGACGTTAATGACAATTTTACGGGGATGCTGGCTGCGGTCGTTTCCCTGGATCCCATTCTCCACCGCTTGCAGGACGCTAGCGTGCGCGGCCGCTCCGTTTTTCTGGTGGATCACAGTGGGCACGTCGTCGCGCATCACGACACCAAGAATTTCGTGCCTGGTGCGGATGCGCGCGACAATGCGCTCGTCGCTCAGGTACGCGCGCTTCCGCAGGACCTTCGCAACACCGAGACGATCCGCTTCTCGGAAACTGTCAAGAAGCACTCCGTCGATATGATCGGAACGTACAGCACTTTCCCCGAACTCAACTGGGCGGTCATCGCGCAGCGCCGCCTGGATGAGGCGGAGACTGACGCCGGCGTCAACGAGCTAAACCGCCAAGCGCTGATCTTCGTCAGCATCGTCGTGCTTGCCGCTATCGTCGTGGGGTATTTCTTTGCCGTGGGCATCAGCGGGCCGATTCGCGGCCTCGCTGCATCCACTCGCGCTATCAGCCGCGGAGAATTCCACCAAAGGTCGGTGGCGCGCGGCGCGCTGGAAATTAGCGAGCTGGCCGACAATTTCAACAAGATGGCCGGTGACATCGAGGAATTCATTGAGCGGCTCAAAGAAGCTGCGGAAGAAAACCGCGAGTTGTTCATCGGCTCCATTCGCATGCTCGCCGCAGCCATCGACGAAAAGGATCCTTATACGCGCGGTCACTCCGGGCGCGTGGCCAAGTATTCCACGCTGGTCGGTCAGGAGCTGGGGCTTACCGAACAAGAATTGGACAAGCTTCGTATCGCAGCTTTGCTGCATGACGTGGGAAAGATCGGCGTCGAAGACCGCGTGCTGAAAAAGCCCGGCGCGTTGACGCCTGAGGAATTCACTTTGATGAAGCAGCACACTGTGAAAGGCGCGAACATCATGCGCCCGGTTTCGCAGCTGAAGGAGATGCTGCCGGGCATCGAATTGCACCACGAACACATGGATGGCCGTGGCTATCCTTACGGGCTGCAAGGCCCGCAAATTCCGCTGATGGCACGCATCATCGGCGTGGCGGACACGCTCGATGCCATGACCACGAACCGCCCGTACCAAACAGCCATGGATTTGGACTTCGCGCTCGAACGCATTCGCAGCCTAACCGGTACGAAATTCGATGCCGTGGTCGTGGATGCGTTGGAATCTGCTATCCAGCACGGGAAGCTGCGCCTCAGCGCTGTCGAAGTCCACGTCTAGTCTGGAGTCCCTTCCCCCTTATCCGCTTTGACGCAAACGTATCTGCTACAATTTTGAGTTGCGCTGACATCGAAGCGCGGCTCTATGATTACGCTTTTTGGAAAGCCGGAACCAACGCTCGCGGAAAGACTAAAAGCCTCCGTCAGCAAGACGAAGGCGGCGCTTTCCGAGACCGTTGATACGATTTTTCTCGGTGAGAGGAAGATCGACCCCACGGTCCTTAAGAAGCTGGAAACCGCGCTGCTTTCTGCCGACCTCGGAGTGAAGCCAACACGCGAAATTCTCGACGCGGTGCGCGAAAAACTGGACCGCAACGCGCTCGCGGACGCAACGCAGCTCAAGCGCGAAATCAAGTCGCACATCCAGCGCATTCTCAACGCTTCGGCGAAGCCAGACACAGCCGGGGCTAGCAGAATTGCATCTTCGCCAAACGGCACAGGAACGCGCGTCATCTTCATCGTTGGTGTAAATGGCGCAGGCAAGACGACCAGCATCGGCAAGCTCGCTAACCGGCTGCGGCAGGAGAGCCGCAGCGTGGTGCTCTGCGCTGCGGATACGTTTCGCGCCGCGGCCATTGAGCAACTTGAAATCTGGGCGCAGCGCAATGGCGTGGAAGTCATCAAGCAGAAATCCGGCGCCGACCCTGCAGCCGTCGTATACGATGCGGTTGCAGCCGCAAAGGCGCGTTCGGCCGATGTGGTAATCGTGGACACGGCGGGACGACTGCACACCAAGTCAAACCTCATGGCAGAGCTCGAAAAAATGAAGCGCACCGCCGCCAAAGTGATTCCCGGTGCGCCGCATGACGTGCTGCTCGTCCTTGACGCGACCACTGGGCAAAACGGCTTGGCGCAGGCGCGTGAATTCACTTCGACGGTTGGCGTCACGGGGATCATTCTCACCAAGCTCGATGGCACGGCCAAAGGCGGCATTGTCGTGGCTATATCGCGCGAACTCGGCCTGCCGATCCGGTTTGTTGGTACCGGCGAACAGATCAATGATCTTGTGCCTTTCGACGCCGAAGCCTACGCCAATTCTCTCTTCGACTGAATCGTGAACGGACACGACATTCGCTTCATGCAACGCGCCCTGGAGCTTGCGCGCAAAGGGGTAGGCCTGGCCAGCCCAAATCCAACGGTGGGCTGCGTCATCGTGCACGACGGCCAGGTTGTCGGCGAAGGCTTTCATCAATATGAGTGGCGCGACCACGCGGAAATCGTGGCACTGAAATCTGCCGGCCAAAAAGCGCGCGGCTCAACATTGTACGTAGCGCTGGAGCCTTGCAATCACGCAGGCCGCACGGGGCCGTGCACAGAAGCGATCATCGGCGCAGGCGTCCAGCGCGTGGTCGCGGCAATGGAAGACCCAAATCCCGCCAACTCCGGCCGCGGCTTCGAGCAGCTGCGCGAAGCAGGCATACAAGTCGTTAAGGGTTTTTGTGAAGAAGAAGCACACCGCCTCAATGAGGCTTTTGTGTGTTGGATTCGCACTAAGAAACCTTTTGTCACCCTGAAGTCCGCATTGACGCTTGACGGCCAGATAGCATTGTCAAAATCGCGAGAAAACTCCGGCAAGAAGTCGGGGAAACGCCCCCGGTCTGCCTGGATTACTTCCGAAGAATCGCGTGCGGAAGTGCATCGTATGCGTCATGCATCGGACGCATTGCTCACGGGCATCGGAACGATTCTCGCGGATGATCCGCTGCTCACTGATCGCAGCGGCCTTCCTCGGCGCAAGCGCCTGCTTCGCGTCGTTCTCGATTCCAAACTGCGATTACAGCCAAAATCTCGGATCGTTGCGACCGCTGATAACGATCTTCTTGTCTTCACGCGAGCCTCGCCGAAGTCAGCCAAGGCGCGGAAGTTGCAAAATGCCGGGGTCGAAATCCTCTCGGCGAAATCCAAAAGCGGCCGCATTGATCTGCAAGCCGTTCTTGCCGAGCTCGGCCGCCGCGAAATTCTCAGCGTTTTGCTGGAAGCTGGACCCACGCTGAACGGCGCCGCTTTGGCCGCGGACGCCGTCCACAAGGTTTTTCTCTTTTACGCGCCCAAGATTGCAGGCAGCAATAAGGTACCCTTCGTCTTCGGATCGAATTTGCGACTGCCCGCACTTCAAAAGGTCAGCACATTCCAATTCGGTCCCGATATCGCGATTGAAGGCTATCTGCTCGACTTATACAAGAATTGATCTCGTTCACTCGGCGACGCGCAGCACCGCAGCGCCAGGGATTGCATCATTCTTGAGCGCATTCAACGCGCGATTCGCGTCGCGAAGCGCAAAAATCTGCACATGCGTACGAATCGGAATCTCTGCGGCCACGCGGAGAAAATCCTCGCCATCCTGACGCGTATTGTTTGCAACGCTGCGAACCATCCGTTCCTGATACAGCAGGTTGTAGTCGAACGATGGAATCGGGCTCATGTGAATCCCGCCGAGGACCAGCACTCCGCCCTTCTTTAGAGCTTTGAGCGCCAGAGGAACGATTTCGCCAGCGGGGGCAAAGACAATTGCCGCGTCCAACTTCTTCGGCGGCTCATCGAATGTTCCACCAGCCCATGCGGCGCCTAATTCCAATGCCAGCTTTTGGTGACGCGCGTCGCGCGTTGAAGCGTAAACTTCTGCATTCCAATGCCGCGCGACTTGAATCGCTACATGCGCGGCCGCGCCGAAGCCGTAAAACCCCAGCTTGCCACCCCGCTTAATTCCCGAGAGCCGGAGCGACCGAAATCCGATGATTCCAGCACATAAAAGCGGCGCGGCCTGCTCGTCTGGAAAGTCTTCCGGGATGGCATAGACGAAATTCTCCGGCGCAACGATGTACTCGGCATAGCCTCCGTTTACCGTATAGCCTGTAAACTCTGGCCCGTCGCACAGATTCTCCGCGCCGGCGCGGCAAAATTCGCACGTTCCATCGGTTTTATGCAGCCAAGCAATTCCGACGCGGGCGCCAAGGGCAAAACGCCTCGCATTCTTCCCTTGCTCCTCGACTGTGCCCACCACTTGATGCCCGGGAATCACCGGCAACTTCCGCGGCGGCAGTTCGCCCTCGATCACATGCAAATCCGTACGGCACACTCCGCAGGCATGCACGCGCACGAGCACTTCGCCCTCACCTGGCACCGGCGTTTCCACATCGACATACGCAAGCGGATTTGTTTCCACCTTTGCCGGCGCCCGCAACACACAAGCCTTCATCGCATAACCTCTAAGAATGCTTCAAACCCGCGCGCATCAGTCTAGTGCTTTCGGACCCTGCCGCGAAATGCTGTAAACTCAATCGGAAGAACGGGCTGGGAAGAATGTTCACAGGAATCATCGAGCATATCGGAACCGTCGAGTCTCTCGACCTGCATCACAATGGCGGTCGAGTGAAAATTCACGCGCCATCTCTTGGGCCTTCGCTCGCCGTCGCGAACAGTATCGCGGTGAATGGATGCTGCCTGACGATCGTGGAGCTCCACAACGGACGCTTCTCCGCAGATCTGTCCTCCGAAACTATTCAGAAAACATCCTTCGGCGCAAAAGCTGGCGAACTTCGCGTGGGCATGCGCGTCAATCTTGAGCAACCGCTTGCCGCCGGCAAGGAATTCGGCGGCCACTTTGTTCTCGGACACGTGGACACGGTCGGCTACCTGACGCATCTGACGCCCGAAGGCGAAAACTGGTGGTATGGCGTGCGTGTGCCAGAAGATTTCGCGCGCTACGTGGTGCCCAAAGGCTCGATCTCCATCGACGGCATCAGCCTCACCGTCGCGAGCTGGCACAATAACATCGCTGAAGTTGCTATCATTCCCTACACCTACAATCACACTAATATTCGGGACCGCAGGCCCGGCGGCGCCGTCAACCTGGAAGCCGACATCCTCGGCAAATATGTCGAACGGTATCTGGAGACGCGCGAGAACCCCGCGGCTTCCGTCAAACTAACCATCGAGCATCTCGTGAAGCAGGGCTTCTGAAGAATTGTCTCGCATGACTTGCCATGGCTGCGCTTCGTTCGAATACGTCTCTCACCCGCCCAGTTCTGTTTTCTTCTTCCACACTTCCCTAAGGTACAGGAACAGACCCACGGCAATCGCAGCCACTGTACCGCCGACAAGTCTCGCCTCAAATCCGAATTTGTTAGTGGACTCACCGGGGGGCACCAGCGAGACGACGATGCCGATCAGCACGACGAGAAAACCGGTGATCGACAGGATCCACACACCCGGCTTGCCGCCCGGAATGAGCACGGCTTCCTTGTTCGTCGCTCGGTCAGGGCGCCCATACAGCTTAATCGCAGCCGCGAACATGTACAGGAACGGAATGAAATAGAGAATGATGGTGGCATCCACCAGGACTTGGTATGCGTCCTGAACTCGTGGATTCTTAATTTGTCCCAGGAGAAGGATTGCCCCGGAAAGAACTGCCTGCACGATCATTGAAATGTACGGCGTTTTCCACCGCGGATGAATCTTCCCAAACGCGGCAGGCAAGTAACGATCGATCCCGACAACGAACGGCACACGCGCGATGCCCGCGACAGTACTTCCCACGCCACCCGCGTTTCCTACGGTTACAAGCACCGCCGCAAGTATGCCTAAGAAGCCGACTTTCATCGCGATCGAGCCCACGGTAATCGCATGAAAGACGCCGCTCGTCACGGAGACGTCAGCCGCAGGCACCAGCCCTAGGACCGCAATCGTTCCGACGATGTACATCGCAGCGATCATCACTCCCGATGCATACACTGCGCGAGGAAGTGTGCGCTGAGGATTCCGGACTTCCTGGCTCATGGCGGAGACCAATTCCAAGCCGCTAAAGGCGAAGGCAATCTGCGACCAGAAGTTGACGGTATCCCAGTTCCAAACGGGCAGAATATTGGCTCGCGAAAAATGTGTCACTGGCCCCTGCCGCGCCCAGAGAATTGCCCCGACTGCCACAAGCATCAACAGCGGCAAGTAGGTCGAAACGCCGCCCACATTTTGCAGCCATTTACCAACGTTGAGGCCAATGATGTTCAAAACAACAGCGACGAGCAGAAGTCCGAAAGAGCCCAACAAGAGAAAATTACGATTGTGCTCCAGACTTGCGCCCCCTTCCCCGATGACATACGCGCTCATGGAGGCACTCGCCAGGAGTAAAGCGGGAAAATAAAACACCGTGTAAATCCAGTAGCACCAACCTGCGACAAAGCCGTGAAAATCGCCGAAGGCCTCCTTCGACCACACATACAGTCCGCCTTCGTGCGGGAATCGCGACGAAAGTTCGTTGATGACCAGCGCCGAGGGAACAAAGAACAATAACGCGGCGATGCCCCACAAGCTTATCGAGGAAGTGCCATTGTGCGCGGCGGCGGCGACCCAGCGTGGGCCAAGCACCGTGGCGATGTTGAAGAGCAAGACGTCCCAAAATCCCATTTCTTTGCGAAGCTGCCCGATGGGATTGGAAGAGGCAGAATTGGAAGAGCCGCCTGCGGCCTGGCTCACAAGGTCACGTCCAGAGCGGGAATCAGTTCGTCTTGTTTTTGAAAATTAGTAATGAAAGCATCGGTTGAATTCTCGAAGCCATCCCACGGCCCGAAGTACGTCACTCGGCCTTCTTGGAGAAAGACGACCGTATCGGCAAGCCGCTTCGCCAGATGCGTGTCGTGCGTCACCACGATCGAAGTCTTGTGGAACGCCAGCTTCAAACGGTGAATCAAATCGCCCATGTGTCCCGCCATGAGCGGATCGACCATCGTCGTGGGCTCGTCGTATAAAATCGCTTCGGGATTTTGAGCAAACGCGCGGCCAATAGCCACTGCGCGCTTCATGCCCGTCGAAAGCTCGCTGGGCAGCTTGTCGAGCACAGCCTCCACTTCGAGCATATGCCCAATCTTCGCAACATATTCTTCGATGTCTTCATAATTCAGACCCGGCTGGCCGTCGAGCGGAAACGAAATATTTTCTCTAACGGTCAGCGAGTCAAAGAGCGCGCCCGATTGAAACACCATGGTCACTTTGCGGCGCACTTCTTCAAACTGCGCTTCTTTGTATTTCGTCACATCCTCGCCATCTACGATGACGTGCCCCGAGTCCGCCCGCAGAAAGCCCATGATGTGCTTCAACGTGACCGACTTCCCCACGCCGCTGCGCCCCATGATCACGCAGGTTTCGCCGTGCTTCACAGTGAAGCTGACGTGATCCAGCACCGGACGCTCGCCAAAGGCTTTGCACACGTCGCGGAACTCGAAGAAGTTTTCCGCAGGTGGATCGTGATACGGTTGAGTCGCCTGGATTGCTTCCTCTGCGCTGGGAAAGCGCAGCTTCGCGGGCCCGCCCTGGTTGATTTTGAGGATGTCGGTCATTTTTCTTCAGCTTCCAGGATTCGCCTGGCTTCTTCATAATCCGCTTGCGTGTTCATGTTCCAAAAGAGCCGCCCAGCTTTATCAAATCGTTTCCAGTCTGTCTCGTCAAGCACTTCGGCGCGCAGCAGTGCTATGCCCTCGGACACCTTCCGCACGCCACGATCAAACGCATGCTGTAGGGTTCCAACAGCGCTTGTCCGCCAGCATGCACAGAGCGGCTCGAGTCCATTCGCCGAACGAGGCACTACAATCTCAGCGTCACTCCTCGCGGCCCGCTCACACAAATATGCCAGCCATTCCGCAGTCAGAAATGGCATGTCACAACTAACAATCAAATTCCGGTAATAGCCATACTTGTCGGCCACTGAGCTCCGAAGTGCAGTGACAATCCCACCGAGCGGCCCTTCTCCGGGCCACTTGTCCTTGATGCACCGGGCCCCCAAGCGTTCATATAGGGTCTTTTTTCCGACCACAATCGTCTCGCGAACACGACTTTCTCTAAGCACTTCCAACACTCGCACCAGGGCAGGTTTTCCCGCTAGCTCGATCAGAACCTTGTCTCGTCCGAAGCGAGCGCTTGCACCTCCAGCAAGCACATATCCGCGGGCCAACCGTTGTTTCTTGTTCCGAGATAAAGGCCGTTGGCCGCCGGCTGGGCTTAGTAAGCGAAGCGTTGTCACAATTACTCCTCTTCCATCGGTTCCCGCCCCGGCCGGCGAATCCCCAGTTCTCGCAACTTCTCCTGAAGGCTTTGACGATGCAGGCCAATCGTCGCGGCCGTGCGCGACACGTTCCAACGATGCTCCGACAACTGCTTCATCAAATACGCCACTTCGAACTTTCGCTTCGCCTCGCGAAAATCGCGTTCTCCCATCCCATTATCTTGCTGGTCGCCGCTGTGTTTCACAGAAATCGTTTCGCCGTGCAGCACTTCCGCAGGCAAGTCCGCCACGCCAATATCTTCGCCGCGACAGAGCACCACGCTGCGCTCCAACGCATTCTTCAATTCACGAACATTGCCCGGCCAATCGTACTTCTCTATGGCGCTAAGAGCCTCGCGGTTCAAGCGTGCTGGGCGTCCCAGCCTCGCCCCATGCATTTGCAAAAAGGCATCTGCCAGCAGCGCGATGTCAGCTTTGTGCGCGCGCAGCGGCGGCAACTCGATGGTCACCACCCGCAGCCGGTAGAACAAATCCTCGCGAAATTTTCCGTTGCGAATTTCCGCGGGCAGGTTGCGGTGCGTCGCGCTAATCACACGCACATCCACAGGGATCGATTGTGTTCCGCCAAGACGTTCGATGGTGCGGTTTTCCAGCGCGCGCAACACTTTCGCTTGCGTTACGGGATTCATGTCGCCAATCTCGTCCAGGAAAATGGTGCCACCCGATGCCAGTTCGAATTTTCCCTTCTTCTGTTGCGCCGCTCCTGTAAAAGCTCCACGCTCGTAGCCGAACAGTTCAGACTCGATAAGGGTCTCCGGCAGCGCCGCACAATTCACCGCGACGCACGGTTTTCCCGCTCGAGGGGAACGCGCGTGAATTTCCTGCGCCATTAAATCTTTTCCCGTCCCACTCTCTCCGAGAATGAGCACTGTCGAATCTGCAACCGCCACGCGATCCGCCATTTCGAACGCGCGACGCATCTCCGCGGTCCGCCCGATCATCTGCCCAAACTGGCCCTCCGTCGCCATGCGGCGCCGCAGCGCATCGTTCTCTTTTTCGAGCGTCGCTAACTTCAGCAGATTGGTTACACGCTGACGCAACTCATCCAATTCAAAACCTTTCACCAGATAGTCCGCTGCGCCGAGATGGATCGCTTCTACCGCTGTTTTCGCTGTGTCCAATGCAGAAACCATCAGTACCGGCACTTCGCTCCCCTGCTCTCTCATCCACTTCAAGAACGAAAGGCCGTCCTGTCCGGGCAGCACCACATCCAACAACACAAGATCTGGATGCTCGCGAGGCAGGGCCTCTCGTGCTGCCTCCGCTGAGTTCGCTTCCGCAATTCGATATTTCGCTTCCAGCGCCCGCCGCAATCCGTAGCGCGCGGCGGGTTCATCGTCCACAATCAGAATTGTCTTCGTCATTTCATTTCCTTGCTTCGCTACCTCGACACTTCTTTACTTTTCCAACGGCAGCATCACCTTGAATCGCGTTCCATGCCCATTCTTCACCGGACTCTCCCAATCAACTCTTCCGCCAAATTCCGCAACGCGCCGCGCCACAATCGCCAGGCCCAATCCTGTCCCCTGCGACTTCGTGGTGAAGAACGGCTGAAGAATCTTTTCCCGCAACGCGGCTGGAATCCCGGGACCGTCATCTTCTACGAGGACGCAGCAATTCCCGTTTTCACGCATCGCCAAAACGGTCACCTGCCCGCCGCTCGGCGTGGCCTCCAGCGCATTCACCACCAGGTTCGACAGAATGTCGTTGAGCGCCTCCGCGCTGACCGCCACCTGCGCTCGCACTTCGGACACTTTCGCCAGCAGGCTGAGACCGCGGCGTTCCGCTTCGTGCGATAACAGGCCAGCCACTTCTTCCACGACGGCAGTCACATCGCAATTCCCTGCCGCATCCCCTCGACGCACCGCCGGCCGGCTAAATTGCAACAATTGATTCAGCTTGGTGGAAAGACGGCTAATTTCCTCCAGCACCATCTTCGTTTCTCCGCGAATCGAATCGGGCAGCTCCGGATTCTCCAGTTGCACCTGCAAAATCGTCTTCATCGATCCTAGTGGGTTCTTCAAATTGTGCGAAATGCTCGCCGCCATCTGCCCCACTAGCGCCAGCCGCTCCCGTTCCGCCAATTCTCTTTCCAGACGCAGCTTCTCCTCGATCAATCGGCACAAATCCAGCGCCGCCGGCAGTTGCTCGCACAAAAACTCTAGGGCCGTAACGGTTTCGCCAGATACCATCGCTCCATGCGCCTTCACCCGCAGCGTCCCAATCGTGCGGCCCGCTTGCCGAATGGGGAAGACTTCTTGGTTAGTCCCGTGGCTGCCAGTTTCTCCGGCTCCATCCAACACTAGCTCCACTTCAGCAAGTTGCAATTCCTCTGCAATCCATTTCTCGACAAAGGTGATCAGTCTCTCCAGATTGCCGAGGCGAGCAGTCTCCTGAATCGGCCCCATGGTACGGTGCGCCCGATCCAGCTCGGTTTGTGCAGTGCGTCGCAGGATCCTTTTCATCAGCCGTTGCAGCGGCTCGAAGAACAATACCGGCAGAAACAGAAGGATGCCGGCCGTCGCTTCCGGTGGTAGGTAAGGCTCCATCCATTGGCTGATCCGCCGGACAAATCCCAGGTACAGCAGCCCAACAACAGCAGCGAACACGGCATAAATCAAGTTTTGCTGGCGCCCGATCTGCAGGAAATTGAAACGCTGCACGTTGCGCATCAACCCTACGAGCGGTGCCAGCGCGAAGCAGGCAACCACCGTCGTGAGCAGCACCGGCCAGGCGGTCCCCCTCTCTTCCATTCGTGCAAATCCCAAGTGAAGCACCATGATCGAAAGGGCCACAGACGCAAGCTCGTAGCGCAAGGTGCTGTGGAAGGATTTTTGCTGCTGATCAGGAGCGGCCTTCATGAAACGCCGCTGCCATGCCGCCGAGATCAAGATTGCTGCTAGGAGCCAAGTTTGAAACGGCCAACCCAGGAAATTGCTGGGAAGAACAAAATCGAACCCGCCGCGCAGGCGCAACGCCGAATACAGCCACGGCAGTAACAGGACAGCCGGAGCATAGGCTGCAATCAGCCACAGCCGGTTAGGGATGCCCGCCCGGGGCAGCTCCCGAATCTGCGCATACTCAATATGCAAATGAACGAGTAGCGATGGCAGGAACCACAGACCTAAACACAGCACCGTCCACGCAAAGACTGCCAACGATGGCGGGATCGTCGAATAGTACAGCTGCGCATTGAGAGCAAGCAGCGAGGAGCCAAAGAAGAAAACCAGCGACAGGCACAGGAAAAAGAAGATGCGCTCGAAGTTCCGCTGGCGGCGGTGGCCAAGAATGACCACCATCCAAAAGAAAGGCAGAAGCGTCCCCGCAGTTAGAACGATGAGCTGGAAGTACACCCAATAGTGCAACAGCGAACCTCCGCCACTTGGATTCTATTCTTCGAAGAAAGGCAAGACAATCACCAAGTGCAAGGTTTTTCTTGCACTATGTAACAAATTGAAAAGGAAAGACTTAGCCTAATGTAGAATTAACAGGCGTTCTTTTGGTTCTGTCCGGCAAATGCTTGACATGCAAGGTCGTTGTGCTATATTAGCAGTCGGTTGTGAGGAGTGCTAATCCCTCTTCGACTCCCTAACCACACTAGAAACCGCAACATCACCTATGGAGGTCTTTCAAGATGGCAGTGCATCTAACCCCGCTACACGACCGTGTCATCGTGAAGCGCATTGAAGAGAAGGAGACTGTCAAGGGCGGCATCATCATCCCCGACTCGGCTAAGGAGAAGCCCATGGAAGGCGAGATCATCGCCGTGGGCGCCGGCAAGCGCGAGAAGGGCGAGTTGATCCCTCTGGACGTCAAGCCAGGCGATCGCGTCCTGTTCGGCAAGTACAGCGGGACGGAAATCAAGATCGAAGATGAAGAGTATCTCATCCTTCGCGAAGAAGAAATTCTTGCGAAGCTGAGCGGCGCAGCCAAGGCCGCCAGGAAGTAACCAGGTCCCCGCGGTTGCTGTAGCTCGGGCCTTGCGGCCTGAGAATTTTTCCGAATTTCGTATTTCGAGTTTCGAAAATCAGGGAGGAATCAGGAAATGGCGAAGCAGATTGTTACAGGTGAGAATTCCCGCCAAGCAATTTTGCGCGGCGTGAACGTTCTTGCCGATGCAGTGAAGATCACCCTCGGCCCCAAGGGCCGCAATGCGGTGATCGAAAAGAAGTTCGGCGCGCCCATCATCACCAAGGATGGCGTGACCGTGGCTAAGGAAATCGAGCTGAAGGATGCCCTGGAGAACATGGGCGCGCAGATGGTGCGCGAAGTCGCTTCCAAGACTTCCGACGTTGCCGGCGACGGCACCACCACCGCCACCGTGCTCGCACAGGCGATCTTCCGCGAAGGCGTCAAGACCGTCGCGGCAGGCGCCAGCCCCACGGCCCTCAAGCGCGGCATCGAGAAGGCCGTCGAAGTCGCTGTCGAGGAAATCAAGAAGCTCCACAAAGACGTCAAGGGCGAAATGATCGCGCAGGTCGGCACTATTTCCGCCAACAACGACAAGCAGATCGGCGGCATCATCGCCGAAGCCATGAAGAAGGTGGGCAAGGACGGGGTCATCACCGTGGAAGAGTCCAAGACCATGGAGACCACCCTTGAAGTCGTGGAAGGCATGCAGTTCGACCGCGGCTACCTCTCTCCTTACTTCATCACCGATCCGGACCGCATGGAATGTGTGCTCGAAGACGTTCGCATCCTGATTCACGAAAAGAAAATCAGCTCGATGAAGGATTTGCTGCCATTGCTCGAAGGTATCGCCAAGGCCGGCAAGCCGCTCCTGATCATCGCGGAAGAAGTGGAAGGCGAAGCGCTCGCCACGCTCGTGGTGAACAAGCTCCGCGGCACGCTGCAGTGCGCTGCGGTAAAGGCTCCGGGCTTCGGCGATCGCCGCAAGGCTATGCTCGAAGACATCGCCACGCTTACCGGCGGCAAGGCCATCACTGAGGACCTTGGCATCAAGCTCGAGAACGTGAAGATCGAGGACCTCGGCCGTGCCAAGAAGATCACCATCGACAAGGACAACACCACCATCGTCGAAGGCGCCGGCAAGCCGTCGGAAATCGAAGGCCGCGTCAAGCAAATCCGCCAGCAAGTCGAAAACACCACTTCCGACTATGACAAGGAGAAGCTCCAGGAGCGCCTTGCCAAGCTTGTCGGCGGCGTGGCCGTCATTAAGGTTGGCGCAGCCACCGAGACCGAGCTCAAGGAAAAGAAGGCACGCGTTGAAGACGCCATGCACGCTACCCGCGCAGCCGTCGAGGAAGGCATCGTTCCCGGCGGCGGTTCCGCCCTGCTGCGCGCCATCACCGCCGTCGAGAAGCTCAAACTTCACGATGATGAGGCGGTTGGTGCCGGCATCGTGCGCCGCGCGCTCGAAGAGCCGACCCGCCAGATCGCTCTTAACGCGGGCTCCGAAGGCGCAGTCGTTATCGGCAAAATCCGCGAGTCCAAAGAAGAGAGCTATGGCTTCAACGCGGACACCGGCGAGTACGGCGACATGGTTAAGATGGGCGTTATCGACCCGGCCAAGGTCACCCGCCTGGCGCTGCAAAACGCAGCCTCCATCGCGGGCCTGATGCTCACCACCGAAGCGCTCGTCGCTGAGCTCAAGGAAGAGGAAAAGAAGGCCGCTGCCGGCGCTCCGGGCGCAGGCGGCATGGGCGGGATGTACTAAGTTCTCCAGCTCGCCCTCAAAACCCAATCCCGTCAGGGCGCCTCGGCTATGCCGGGGCGCCCTTTTCTTTTCGCAGGGGCCCTCTGTGTTGGCGTGTGCACTCAGTTTGAATTTCAGTGCAAACTTTTTCATCTTGTTCGGCAAGAATTTGCATTTCTCCGAAACATCACATTTTAACGCTCTTAGAATCAGTGAATTGCGCAAGAGCCTTTTCCCCTCAAAGCGGTACTGGACATGCCTAGACCAGCGTGGAGCCACGCGGACCTATGCTCATCAGGAACCAATCCGAAGCCGAAACCTTGCAGAGATTCTTGAATGGCGAACGCCTGTGGTCCTGGCCGAACGGCAAGATTCAACTCGGCCAAAGCCTTCCAGACTTAGCCATAATTAAGCGTTTGGTGAGCGAAGGCCTGCTGGACCAAAACCACCAGCCAACAGACGCGGCGCGTTCCGCACTGGAATCCTGGCTCAAGGGTGCGGGCGCGAACCGTTCTATCTCCTCGCTCTCGGTTTCCGCGGCTCAACTCCCACTATCACCTCCAAACTCGCTGCCTTAATCCCTTTGGTACTTTAATTCAACCCTAACTCCCTTCACGCATTTATAACCTTCGGGGTCCTCCTGCATCTCTCTTCGTGCTCGTGCAAAAGGAGGTTCCGGTGGGCAATGAAAATGCGCTCGAATCCAGAGGTAATGCAACAACCAACCTTGCTCTTCTCCTCCTGCGCGTAGCCTGCGCGCTTCCAGTCCTTTACCACGGTAGCGGAATTCTGTTCGGCGCATTTGCTGGTCCAGGTCCCGAAGCTTTCGCCGCGCATCAACATCTTCCCGTGGCCTTCGGGTACCTGATTGGCCTGGCGCAATTCGCCGGCGGCTTGGCCATTCTGCTCGGAGCTTTTCAGCGCGTTGGTTCACTCTGCGTAATTATCGTTATGATCGGGGCCATCTTTCGCGTGCATCTCCCGCGCGGCTTCAACGTGGGCGCTGGCGGAATGGAATTCGCTCTGACCGTGTTGCTGATCGCGCTGGCACTCTTGCTGACTGGTCCAGGCGCTTTTTCGCTTGGCGGACTGCTCCCTGGCTTCCTAAAGAGGCTCTAGCCTCTCTCAACTTAGCCAGTGGTTTATCCGGCGGCAGCGCTGGGCGGAACCACCCGAAATACAGGAATTTGCGCTGCTATCTTCTCGAAATCAGAAAGCGGAGCATCCTTGTTCACAGGGATATGCGGCCTTCCACCTGGTGCTCGTTTCAAGTAGGCCTTTATCAAGGGCGCACGCCGTTCGGGCGGGACCTCCTCGAGGTGAACGTCCTCGCGACGCCCGTGAAGGATCGTCACATTGCCTCCCGCCGCGTTCGCGTTTCGCACCCAATTTACTTCTTGTCCCAGCATGGATACCAGATAGCGCTCACCTTCGACTACTGCCATCACTAGCGGAAGACGGAAGGCCCGCCCGGATCGGCGGCCCCTTACTTCCAGGGTGACCAGATAATTCGGAGCAATCCCCAGAGCATGAAGCGCGGCCGAGAAACGGTTGAGCGCGTTCGCCAGCCTATTGGGCCGTCCACCCCGATAGAACCATTTCACGACATTCATTTGGCGCCTCGCCGCACCGCCCGTTCCAACTTTCCCAGACTGCCATTAGATTCCGACAACAGGCAGTGATGTGGGTCACTGTTTGCCTGCAAGAGTCGCGAAGCGTATATTGACGAGCGGCCAAGAGATGCGCAGCGTGAAGGCACCAATGACGGCGGAGGGGAATGTGGCTAAAGTTTGCGCGTTCTTGCTGTTTTGTTTGATGCTCGCGGCGACGCCAATGACCGCACAGGCGCCGAGCGTTTCGGAAGTCTACGCGCAGATTCGCGCGGAAGAGACAAACAACTCGAAGATTATGTGGATCATCCACGAAGTGGCCGACGTATACGGGCCGCGCGTAACGGGCACGCCGAGTCTAAAGGCGGCGGACGACTGGGCGGTAAAGACCATGGCTTCTTGGGGCCTTTCGAACACGCATCTCGAGCCGTGGACCTTCCAGCCGCCGACCGCGGCGACGGCGGTGCCCGGTTGGGAAAACATGGAATTGCTTGCGGAGGCCGTCGCGCCGTTTCATGGACAACTCATGGTCAAGCCGCTGGCGTGGACACCGAGCACGAAGGGAGTCGTGACGGCGCAAGTCGTGCTGCTCGATCCACCGGGGCTGGCTCCTCCAAGTGGTGGTGGCTTCAACTTTTTCGGAGGCCCGCCACCACCACCCGAACCAAAGTGGGCTGCGCCGCCGATGCCGGCCGCAACAAAGGAGGAAGATCCCAAGCAGCCAACTCAAGCAGAGCTCGATGCATATTTGAATTCCGTGAAGGAGAAAGTGCATGGAGCCATTGTGTTTGTCGGCAGGAACGCGCACGTGGCCGAAGAGATGAATCCCGCACCGATGCGACGGGCCGAGGACGAATGGAAGTCGCGTTTCGGTCCTGGTGGAAAGCCGTTTCGCTTTCCTGAGCCGCCGAAATTGCCGGAAGGTCAGTTGACGCGGCAGGACGTTTCGCGTCAAGTCGATCAATTCCTAGTGGACAACGGCGCGCTGGTGCGGGTGAATGACGCAGGCCGCTCGCACGGCATCATTATCGCGCAAGGCAACAACACATTTGACTGGACGCGTGCCGTGCCCACACTGATCATGCGCAACGAAGATTACGGGCGCATTGCGCGGGTCATGGCGGATGGCACGCCGGTGACCCTGAAGATCAATATTCAGAACAAGGAGTATCCGGAGGGGACCACAGCGTATAACGCGATTGGAGAAATTTCCGGCACCGACAAAAAGGATGAGATCGTGATGCTCGGAGGGCATTACGATTCGTGGCATGACGCCACGGGCGCAACGGACAACGGAATTGGCTCGTCGATGATGCTCGAAGCGGCGCGCATCCTGGCGGCGTTGCACGTGAAGCCGCGCCGCACCATTCGCATCGCGCTCTGGAGCGGCGAGGAAGAAGGCCTGCTCGGTTCGCTCGCCTACGTGCAACAACATTTTGGAAGCTTTGAAAACCAGAAGCCGGAGTACGCAAAGCTGGATGCGTATTTCAACATTGATTCAGGTACGGGAAAGCCCCGGGGCGCCGGGGTGTTTGGCCCGGCTGCTGCGGCGGACATGGTGCGCGATGCGCTGACGCCGTTCGCCGATTGGGGCTTCATGGGAGCAATCGCCAGCGACAGCCGCCGGACGGGCGGGACGGACAGCACGTCTTTCAACAACGCAGGCTTGCCGGGAATTGGCTTGGCGCAGGACGCTTTCGACTACGGCTCGTTCACGCATCACACGAACCTCGACACTTACGAGCGAATCTACGAAGAAGACGTTAGAGAAGGTGCGGTCGAAATTGCATCTGCTGTTTACGCCATCGCCACGGCAGACCACATGGTGCCGCGGTTCAAAGATTCGGAAATGCCTAAGCCTGCGCCGGAACCCGGGCCTGGCTCACAGGCCACCAAAGTCCGCCATGTCCCAGCGAATTGAGGCCCTAACAGGAGTCATCTGTGGGGCAGCGTCTTTACATTCTTACTTCTTTACCACTATCCTTTTCCTATGACTGAGAGCCGTTCCCCTTTCGCTACCGTTGAAGATGCCGTCGAAGAGATTCGCCAGGGCCGCATGATCGTCCTAGTGGACGATGAGGACCGCGAGAACGAAGGCGACCTCGCCATGGCTGCCGAAAAAATCACGCCCGAAGCCATCAACTTCATGGCCAAATATGGCCGCGGCCTGATTTGCATGCCGCTCACGGAGGATCGCTGCGACGACCTGCATTTGCCGCTTATGTCGCCGATCAACACCTCCGTCCATGGCACCGCATTTACCGAAGCCATCGACGCCCGCGTCGGCGTCAGCACTGGGATCAGCGCTTCCGACCGCGCCGTGACCATCCTTACCGCCATCGACCCGAAGACTAGGCCGCAGGACCTCGCGCGCCCCGGCCATGTCTTTCCGCTGCGCGCACGCATGGGCGGTGTGCTCGTTCGTGCCGGACAGACCGAAGCTTCCGTGGACCTGGCGCGTATCGCCGGACTGTCAGCCGCAGGCGTGATCTGCGAAATCATGAACGAAGACGGCACGATGGCGCGCGTGCCGCAGCTCATCGAATTCTGCAAGGAACACCATTTGAAAATCTTGACGGTCGCGGACTTAATCCGCTACCGCATGCAGCACGAACGTTATGTCCGCCGCGTTGCCGAAGCTGTTTTGCCCACGCGCTATGGCAATTTCCAGATGATTGCCTACTTTAGCGAGGTGGACCGCGACCAGCACATCGCCCTAGTCCGCGGCAATCTGGAAGGCGACACGCCCGCTCTTGTGCGCGTGCATTCGCACTGCCTCACCGGCGATGTCTTCGGTTCCACCACTTGTGATTGCAGTCAGCTCGTACCGTTGTCGCTCGAAGCCATTGCCAAAGAAAACCGCGGAGTGTTTCTCTACCTCCATCACACCGGGCGCGGCTTTTCCGTCGATGCCCCCGGCGAACCGGGCACACTTCCGCAGATTCATTTTCACAAGCGCGGCCAACTCGATCGCGAACCTGCGCGTCAGCGGCTGGTCCAGCACGAAAGCGGTATCGGCGCGCAAATCCTGATCGACCTCGGCCTCAAGGACATCCGCGTCCTCACGAACCATCCGAAAAAAGTCGTCGCCCTCGAAGGCTACGGCATCACCATCGCCGATCAAGTCCCCCTTCGCGTCGATTCTAGGAAGCCCACACACCAGGTCCTTTAGTCCGAAGTCCGACACTGCCGCATATTGCATTTGCCACAACAAACTCACCGTCATTTCGAGCGAAGCGAGAAATCTCTCTTATGGTTTGTCTGGCGATTTCTGCGCGGGAGTCGCGGGATTTGCCGTGCCAGGTGTGTTCTTCTGGGCCGCCACTCTTCCGACCGTCAGGTACTTGCGCATCTTGTCAAGGCGCTTTTGCCCAAGCCCACGAATGGCCAGCAGGTCGTCGACGCTTTTGAACGGCCCGTATGACTTGCGCATTTGAAGAATTTTTTGCGCGGTCGCCGGGCCGATTCCAGGAACTTGCTGAAGCTGCTCTGAATTTGCTGTATTAATATTAACTGGCTTTTCCGGCGGCTTCTTTTTCCCTGCGTTCGCAGCCATAGAAAAAAGAAGAGCTAAGCAAAGAGAAACGAAGACCAGCAAAAAAGCAGACCGTCGCGCCATAGCAGCATGCATTATGCTGCGTTTACGTATCTAAGACAACAACACCCCAACGCTATAGGCTGTTGCCTTGAGCATCGAAGATTTGCAGGTCGCCGAAGAGGGCGGCTTGGGATTCGATGTGTGCGCGGTCGCCCACGACGACGATTTGCATGTTCGCTGAATCGAGGTAATTTCGCGCAGTTGCTAGCAAATCTTCCGGCGTGATGCCGCGCACTTTGGCCCGGTACGTTTCGAGATAGTCGTCAGGCAATTCGTTGAGCGCGACCGTGGAAAACTGTGTGAGCAAGCCATCCTGCGTGGCGAGGCCCATAGAAAATACGCCGCTCAAATAATTTTGGGCGTCGGCAAGCTCGGCTTCCGGCACGGAAAGAGACCGCAGCTTGTCCATCTCGTAGAAAACCTCCGTGAGCGAGGCGGCAACGACATCGTTTCGAACGGCAGCCGAAATAGAAAAATAGCCGTGCTGGCGCAGTGAGGTTACGCCGCTTCGCGGGCTGTACGTGTAGCCCTTATCCTCGCGAATGTTCATCACCAGCCGCGAGTTGAATGCACCGCCGTAGAGGCTGTTCGTGAGTCCGAGCTTGACCCAGTCAGGGTGCTTGCGCGTGATGGCGTGGCAACCTGCGAGAATCTGCGTTTGTACTGCTCCCGGAACGTGCACGAGGTAGACGTGGCGTCCGCGCGGATTCGCAGGCGATGCAAACGATTTGGCTTCCGGTTTCTTCCCGCTCCACGCGCCAAATACTTTTTCGATGGTCCTCAACATTTCCTGTGGTTCGAAATCTCCGACGAGAAGGAGAAGTCCGTTTTCCGGTGTGTAGGATTCACGATAAACAGCTTGCAGGTCTGCGCGCTGGTACCCAGAGACCTGCGCTTCACTTGGAGAAATTTGCGCGTAGGGATGAGCGCCAAACAACACTTTTCGCAAGCGCTCGCTCGCGAGGAAACCGGGCTGCGTGCGTTCGAGTTTTACTTCTTCGACTTTCTGGCGCCGTTCGCGTTCGAATTCGGATTCGGGAAAAGACGCTTCGAGCCCCAATTCGTTCACTAGAGCAAGAAGCGGTTCTGCAAATTCAGAAAGACCGGTAAAAGAGATCGCGCTCGTATCCGATCCGGCGCTGGAAGAAAGATCAGCGCCGATGCGCCGCAAATCTTCCTCAATCCGGCGGCTGACGCGCTTTGCCGTTCCGGTTCGAACAACGGTGGCGGTCATTTCGGCGAGGCCCGGCGTGCGGTCTGCAAAAGCAGCATTGCCGGATCGGAAAAATAGTTCGCCATGAAATTTCGGAATGGTGTGGGACGCCGCGAGAATCACTTCGAGGCCGTTCGAAAGCCGCGTTTTCGTGCGCTTCGGCCAAGTTACGGCGCGTTCCGCTGCGAGGGAGGGCACGCCGTTCGCCACTTCCACCGTGCGCGTGGCCATTACGCGGCCTCCTTGGCGCCCTTCGCGGGCGCGCGAAACACGATCGCACGTTTGTCATCGCGCAAATACTTTTTTGCCGCGGAATGAACTTGCTCAGCGGTCACGGTGAGAAACGCGTCGAGGACGGTGTTCACGAGCTGCGGTTCCTGATCGAAGAGCGTGAAGCACGCCAACAAATGCATCAGGCCGTACTTCGGCATGTAGCCGCCGCGGCCGCCTTCCAGCGTGGCGTAATAGTCCGAGCGCCACTTCACCTTGAGTTGCTCCAATTCGTCAGCGGCGATTCCATTGTCCTGCACTTCGCGAATCACCGCGTCGAACGCGGCGAGCGTCGCGTCGCTGGAGAATTCCGGCTTGTGCAGAATGCGCGTGGTCATTTGCGTTGGCCCGTTGTAGCCGAAAAGGTCGTCGATGCCGCCATCCGCCTCGACAGCAATCTGCTTCTCCAGAACCAGTTCGCGATAAAGCCTGCCCGCTCTCCCGCCATGCAGCGCCTGATCGAGCAGCGCCATGGCAAACCATTCCGGCGTGCGGCGTTTCGGCATTAAGTAACCGATGGCCATCGCAGGCAGGGTACCGAACTTTTCTTCGACCTGGCCGCGGCGTTCTTCGGTTTGCTCCGGCTCGGCGGGGTCAGCAAACGCGGGCGCGGATCCGCCGGGAATATCGCTAAAATACTTTTTCGCAAGGGCGATTCCCTCAGTAGCCTGCACATCTCCCAGGATCAGCAAGACGGCGTTATTCGGTACGTAGTACGTCTTAAAAAACGCCTGGACGTCTCCGAGGTGAGCGGCATCAAGGTCGGCAAAATCGCCGTAGAAATTGTGCGCGTTCGCCCAGTTGCGAAACGCAACCGGAGGCATGTCCAGCCATGGGAACCCGCCGTAGGGTTGATTCATCACGTTCACGCGTACCTCTTCTTTGACGACGTCGCGCTGATTTTTCAAATTTTCGTCGTCCACTTTGAGTGCGCGCATGCGGTCGGCCTCAAGCCAGAGCACGCGCTCCAGCGCATTGGATGGCACTGCCTCGTAGTAGTTCGTGACGTCGTAGCTGGTGGAACCGTTCAGCAGGCCCCCGCTGGAGTTGATCAGCTTGATGTGCTGCATTTTTGGCGCGTTCTCGGAGCCTTGAAACATCATGTGTTCGAAGAGGTGCGCGAAGCCGCTGCGCCCCTGCGGCTCGAGACGGAATCCAATTTTGTAATACACACCGACGGTTACGACAGGAGCTGTGGAATCGGGCGCGACGACAACGTGCAAACCGTTACCCAATTTTGTATGTTCTACGGCAATATGCATCCGGTTCAAGCGGTTCCCCCTCGAGCTTTTGTTTTTGGCTGCAACTCAGTAGAAATCTCGTCCAATTCCGCTTTCATCGCGTTGCTATCATTCGCGAGCACGCGGGCAGCCAACCGGTTCAGGGCTTCATAGGCTGCCGCAGTCTCGTGCTGCGAGTCTCGCAGCGCGCGCAAATGCGACGCGACAGTTTTGAAGTCTCCGCGCGCCAGCGGTCCGGTCCAGGCTGCGTTTGGCCCGACGCGCTGAAAATTGTCCAGAACTTGCCGGGTCAGCGGCAAGAGAGCGCGCACGGCTTCACTTCGCTTCATACCCAGGGAAACCAGCAATAAGGTCGCGGCTTCCTCAAGCGCCAGAACATGGCCGGCAGCGATTGCGGCAGCCGCGTGATACAAGACTTTCTTTTGTCCAGCAATGCGCACAGGCGAGCCGCCGAGCGCGCGGGCGATTTGCCGGGCCGCCTGCATCGCCGCCGCATCGCCCTCCACGGCAAACACCCTGCCTTCCAGCGGTGGAACGCTAACTCCGCTGAACGTCTGTAAAGGATGCATGCTGCCCACCGCTGCGCCACACGCTTTCAGCGAAGCGAGCGAGCTTGAATCCAGCGCCCCGCTTGTATGCAGCACGACTTTGTCATCCAATTCTTCGCCGCCGATGCGAGCAAGCTCGCCGGCGACACTGGGAATCGCGTGATCGGGCGTGGCGATCAAGATTACGCCAGACCCAAGCAGATGACGCGTCATCCCGGCATGCTGCTTTCCTGCGCCGATGAATCTCACTGCGCGCCGCGAACTGGCCTCGCTCCGTGTAACGACCGCGCCGATCTGCCAACCTTCCTCGTGCAATCGGCGGCCGAGAGCGCGGCCTACGCGTCCCGCGCCAATGATGGCCAGGGACTGTTCCATATCATGCTAGGATAACCTGCGGGTAACGCTGACACCAATCTGTATGCATTTTTTCGGACTGGTACTGTTTGGCCTGATCGCTCTCTTCTGGCTCACCCACGGTCTCCGCGTTGCCTATGGTGCCGTGCGGCTTCCGTGGCTCAAGGATTTTCCGCCTGCGCCTGATTCGGAATGCCCGCGAATTTCATTGCTCTTCGCGGCGCGCGATGAAGAAGAAAAATTGCCCGCGGCACTAGCCACGCTAATTGCAATCGACTATCCGAATCTGGAAGTCGTGGCCGTGAATGATCGTTCGCGGGATTCGACTGGCAGAATCCTCAACACGTTCGCCGCTGAGCATCCGCGCTTGCATGTCGTTCGCATTGAAAAGTTGCCAGCAGGGTGGCTTGGAAAACCGCACGCGCTGCAAAAGGCTTATGAAGCTTCGACAGGCGATTGGTTGTTGTTTACGGACGCGGACGTGAGATTCCGGGCTGATGCGCTGCGCCGCGCGGTGGCCCTCGCGAAGCAGAATAAGCTGGATCATGTCACGTTGCTTGCCGACGTAGAAATGTCGGGTTTTTGGGAGACTGTGCTCCTCACTTTTTTTGGCATGGCGTTTCATCTGGGAAATAACCCGGGCGGCGTAAGCGAGCCGAGTTCGCGCGCCTATGTGGGCGTGGGGGCTTTCCAACTGATGAGACGGACTGCATATGAAGCGAGCGGGACACATCGGCGGCTGGCCATGGAAGTTATCGACGACATGAAGCTGGCGAAAGTAATTCGGCAGGCTGGATTCCGGTCTGGCGTGGGCGTTTCGGAAGAAGCGGTCGTGGTGCGGTGGCACGCAGGACTAGTGAACTTGATTAATGGAACGACAAAGAACTTTTTTGCCGCACTCGGGTATCGCCTGCCTCTTGCAATAGTGGCTTTGGCAGGAATGTTTGCCATCAATGTGCTGCCCTACGCTGGCTTGCTGTTTGGCGAAGGATGGGTCCGCGTCTTTTCGGCGATCGCGGTACTGGCTGCGCTGAGCTTTCACGCAGGCGTGGACGTGGTCATGCGTGTTTCGCCATTGTATGCGCTGACGCAGCCGCTCGGGGCGCTGCTTTTTTGTTACATGCTGCTGCGCTCTACAGTTGTGACGCTTCGGCAAGGGGGCATCGTGTGGCGCGATACGTTTTACCCGCTGGAGGAATTGAAGCGCGGAGTGGTTTAGCCGGCAGGCTCGGCCGCGGCAGTGGCCGACTGCGCGCGCTCGGTGGAAAAGAGGCCAGCGAGGTCCTTTTGCTTGAGCGCGCGAATGCGGTCGCGCAACTGCGCGGCGCGCTCGAATTCGAATTTCTTGGCCGCTTCGCGCATTTGTTTTTCGAGCTGCTGAAGTAATTCAGCAAGCTGCTGTGCATTCTTGATTTCGGCGGCCGCCGCGTCGAGAGTCTTGTCGTCCAGGGGCACGGAAACGTAATCGGCTTCGACGATGCGCGCCAGCTCCATGTCCACCGACTTCACAATGGAAACCGGGGTGATGTTGTTTTCTTTGTTGAAGTCCATCTGCTTGGCGCGGCGGCGGTTGGTTTCGTCGATGGCTTGGTTCATCGAGTCGGTGCGGCGGTCGGCATACAGAATGGCTCTCCCCTCGATATGGCGAGCGCAGCGGCCGATGGTTTGAATCAACGAAGTGGCGCTGCGGAGATAGCCTTCCTTGTCGGCATCGAGAATTGCGACGAGGGAAACTTCAGGCAAGTCCAAGCCCTCGCGCAGCAGATTGATTCCGATAAGCACGTCAAATTCGCCACGGCGTAGATCGCGCAGAATCTTGATGCGGTCGAGCGTTTCTACCTCGGAATGCAAATAACGGCAACGCACGCCAATTTCCGTGAAATACTCGGACAAATCCTCCGCCATGCGCTTGGTCAACGTGGTCACGAGGATGCGCTCGCTTTTCTCAGCGCGCACGCGAATTTCCTCAAGCAAGTCGTCGACTTGGCCCTTCACCGGGCGGATTTCGACCTCGGGATCCACGAGGCCGGTCGGGCGAATGACTTGTTCAACGAAAACACCACCGGCGCGCGTCAGTTCGTAGGGACCGGGCGTGGCCGAAACGTAAATCACTTGGTTCATGCGGTGCTCGAACTCCTCGAAGGTGAGCGGCCGGTTGTCTAGCGCTGAGGGCATGCGAAACCCGTAATCGACCAGCGTTTGCTTTCTCGAGCGGTCGCCATGGTACATTCCCCGCACCTGCGGCACGGTTTGGTGGGATTCGTCGATGAAGAGCAAATAGTCCTGCGGCACGTAATCGAGCAGAGTCGGCGGCGCCTCGCCAGGCAAGCGGCCGCTTAAGTGGCGCGAATAGTTTTCGATGCCGTGGCAATAGCCGATGGTGCGCATCATTTCGATGTCAAACATAGTGCGTTGCACGACGCGCTGCGCTTCGACGAATTTCCCCTGCTTCTCCAGTTCCTTTTTCCACCAATCGAGTTCTTCTTGAATGCCGACGATGGCGCGGTCGCGCTGGTCTTGCGGCATGACGTAATGCGTTTTCGGGTAGATAGGGACGCGCGACAAATCTTCGTTGCCGGCGCGCACCTCTCCGGTGAGCGGATCGATCTGGCGCAGCACATCAATCTGATCACCCCACATTTCGATGCGATAGGCCTGATCCTCATAGGTGGGATAGATCTCGATCATGTCGCCGCGAACCCGGAATGTGCCGCGGCGCAAGTCTTCGCTGCGCTCGTATTGAATGTCGACAAAACGGCGGAGGAGCGCTTCGCGCGAGGTCTGAAAGCCTTTTTGGAGCATCACCAGCATGCCATAGTAGGCTTCCGGCGAACCGAGGCCGTAGATGCAAGAGACGGAAGCGACGATGACAACGTCACGCCGCTCGAAGAGCGAACGTGTCGCGCTCATGCGCAGCTTATCGAGTTCATCGTTGATAGTGGCTTCTTTGTCGATGTAGAGATCGGCGGAAGGCACGTAGGCTTCGGGCTGGTAATAATCGTAGTAGCTGACGAAATATTCGACGGCGTTCTCCGGAAAAAACGACTTGAACTCGTGATAGAGCTGCGCGGCGAGGGTTTTGTTGTGCGCAAGAACGAGCGCGGGGCGGTCCGCTTGCTCGATGACCTTGGCCATCGTAAAGGTCTTGCCAGAACCGGTGACGCCGAGAAGGACTTGGTGTTTGTCGCCGGACTCAACGCCGGAGAAAAGCTGATCGATGGCGGCGGGTTGATCGCCGCGAGGCTGGTAGCTGCAGTGCAGCTTAAATTTCATCGCGAGGGTCTCCTGTCAGTCTGCCGGGCTTAGCGCAAACCCTGATTATACCCCGGCAAGCAAGTTGCGGCTTTTGCGGAGGCTAGGCGGAGTTGACGCTGTCTCAGGGCCGAGAAGGCGGCGTTTCGGTGACCAGCAAAACTTCGGATTGGCTCTTGGCATTCACATTGTAGTGCACGCGATTTGAGCCATCGGCCCTGGTGACGACAACATCCATTTGCTGGTTGGCGTCCTCCGTGGCACGCACGACGAGTCCGGTGGTGAGAGAAATATAGGTGATGATTTCGTTTGCCCCCTTGGCAGTACCCGTGGTTTTCAACTCATGGAGCTTGAAGTCCTCGGGTGTGGCGTCTTTGGATGATGAGTTCTGTACGAGCCTCGCGGTAGTAAGCAGGACGGCACAAGTCTCTTCAGGACCGCCAGAGGGGAAGATTTCACCGGCTGCAGATCGTTGTGCGCTGCGGCAAGGCTCATTCCTCACGTAAGTAGAGTCGCGCACCCACACGAGCGCCACGATCGGAGACGAAGCTGGCTCCGGCTGCTCAGCACTCCATTTGTCGCCGATTTTTGCGCGCTGTGCGGGAATGGTCCAGGCAGCGGCAAAACGCGCCAGCCATGCCCGCCAGACTTCCTGATCGGCCGGATCCAGCTCTTCGAGGCCAATAACTTTCTCCGCCGACCCGTCAAGCGAGATTGTGAATTCGATGGATTTACTCGCCAGGGCTTGGTTTTGAGGATTGGCGCTCGATTTCTGCACGGTGGTGGCTGCATCTGCTGAAGCTGGCGGGCGAGGAAGGATCTGCCCCCTCGCTTGAACTGCCGTTCGGTCGCTCATCCGTTGCACGTCGACAATCTCGATCCGAAGCAAGCCGTCAGCGTCGATCTCGGACGGCGCAGGAGCCAAGGGCACAGCGACGCTGCTTTCGGTTTTGACATTCTTATATCCGCGACAATGCACCAGATAGGTGAGCGTCTTGCCCGGTTGCAATTTCGGAAGAAGGCTGATCCGCTGGTCGCCCGAAGCCGCTACTGCTCCAGAAAGGAGCAAGATCATCGCGGCCGGAAGTATCTTTCGCTTCATTGAAGTGCGAAAATCAGAGTTTAGCCAGAAATTTCGGACGAATCCTGTTCGCGCGACCCAGTTCATTTTTTCGGCGTTTTCAGGTGGCGGTCAAAGAAGTCGCTCGCCGCGTGATAGGCTGCCAGCCAGTCCCGGTGCAACAGAAAATCGTGAATCTCGTCCGGAAAGATGAGCTGTTCGATTTGAACGTTACGTTCGCGAAGACGCGCGATGAGGTCGACGGTTTGCGTGAAGAAAACGTTGCGGTCGTCGTCGCCATGAATGAAAAGGACCGGCGACTTCCATGTATTGACGGCGGTAACTGGGGAGGAATCGTGAGCCAGCTTGGTGAGCTCTGCGGGGATATTTTTGCCGTCCCAATTGTCCGTAGGCCAATCGTGGACTCCGTGAAGGTCGACGCCGGCGGCGAAAAGATCGGAGTTGCGGCCGAGGCCAAGCGCCGTCAGGTAGCCTCCATAGCTTCCGCCCCAAAGGCCAATTCGTTTGGGATCAACATCGGGGTGGCCCTGCAAATACTTTCCAGCGGCGACAACGTCCTGATATTCCGTAGCGCCGCGCCCGGCACGTCCCGGAGCTTCGCGGAACGCGCGGCCGTAGCCGATTCCGCTTCGATAGTTGAGCGCTAAAACGACGTAGTCGCGGCTCGCCAGGTATTGGTTCATGGCGTAAGAATTCGAGTAGTAGTACATGTAGTGCCAGCCGAGCAGCATCTGACGGACTGGCCCCCCATGAAGAAAAATCAGCGCGGGGCGCTTCTCGCCAGGCTTCAAGCCAGCGGGCACAAAGAGTTGGCCATGAATTTCGAGGCCGTCAGTGGACTTGAAGATGGCTTGCTGCGGTGTACCCAAGCCATCAGTAGGAAAATCTTTTGGCCACGTTTCGGCGGCCAGTGGAGTTGACGAGCCGCCGCCCGTAAGTTTGGAGAAGAACGGCCGGGCGGGACTTGTGGCTTGCGATCCTACATAAACGAGCGTTACCCCATCGCTCAGAGCGACCGGGCTCCATTCAATTCCCTTCCCGGTAGTCAGTTGAGCTGGATTGCCACCGGCAACCGGAACCGCCCAAAGGTGACGACGGTCGACGTCGCCGCAATTGGAATTGAAAAGCACAGTTTTCTTGTCCGGAGTGAGGGACCACTGCTCGACTTCGCAATTGCCCACGGTAAGCAGCTTCGGGGCGCCGCCGTCGGCAGAAAGCGCGTACAAATGCTGCCAGCCGTCTACTTCCGAAGCCAATACGATTTGATCGCCGGCGGCCCAGTTCAGCACGCCACCACCGGTGTCTTCGGCCATGTATGGAAACGATGCCTGAGGTGTTGTGTTACTGTGCCAAATTTCTTTCGCAGTACGCGTGGAGGCGTCGGCGACCCAGATAGCCCACTGACGTGGCTTGTCCGGAGCGATGAAAATGCCTTGCGGGGCATCGCGTTGCTCTGCAGGCCGGCGCACAAACGCCAGGCGTTTGCCGTCGAGAGACCAAACAAAATTGCTGTCACCATCCGCGGAAGGCGAAACAAACTGCATGGACTTCGCGGCAACGTCGTAGAGTGCGATGAAGCTGTGATCGCCGCGCGCGGAAACGAAGGCCAGCTTGCTTCCATCCGGCGACCAGTGAGGATCGAAGTCTTGGCCGCGCGCCACAAGCTGCTGCGGCTTTTCTGAGCTGTCGAGCGGCGCAAGCCAGATCTGATTGTCTTTGACATAGGCGATGGCGCCGCGAGAAGAAACGTCCGGCGAATGGCCTGCGTCTACGTGCTTGGGGTCGCCGCCGGTCCATCCAATCGACCAGACGGCTTGTTCCGCCCCGGCCGGATTGCTAGTGGGATTGGGAACTTGTCCGGCAGCATTCTTCCCTCCGCCGCGAACGTAGACGATCGAATTGCCGTCCGATGAAAACCGCAGCTCGGAAAGCTCCTGCCCATCGTCCTCGTTGTACTTAGTCAACTGCCGCGCGGTGAATCCTGGCCCCTCAGCCACCCAAATATTCCGCTTCCCTTGCTGATCAAAGGTCCACGCGACGCGATTGCCGACTTTAGCCGCCGTCAAGTCCGATGGAAAAGGAGCGCTCAGAACCTGTTCCAACGTGAACGGCTTCTGCGCCCTTGCACTGCCAGAAAAAGCAAAAACGAGCACGGCAACTGCCAAGACGCAACGCTTCATCCTCTACCTCCGAAAGTTCTGGCACCTATCGCGTGCTAATTAACGATAAGCCACTTTGAAAACTCAGTTCGCGATCTGCGGCTCCGGCGATTTCTCCGAGGTTACGCGCGGCCCATCCAGCGGCCCTGAGATTTTCAGGACATGCTCCTTCTCAGCCGCCTTCCTAGATGGTGACTTCACGGTTTCAATGCGCGTTGTAACACTTAGGTCCGTATCCGAACCGAAACTCAATGTACCCTGGACGAGCGTGTGCATGGGCGGCGCATTCAATTCAAGCGATTGCACAATGAGGCTACGGTTGCGTATAAGAAAGCCGCATTCTCCCACAGACCAGCGGGAAACTCCGGCGCGAGCCGTGCCGTCCGCAACGCTGGCAGGAACATCCCAGCCGCGAAGCTCGACTTTCTTCAAGTTCACAATTCCCTGGCCATCCAGATTTCTCAGCAACTCTTCGCGACCGACCCCGCTGGTCTCCAATTGCACTCTCCCCGAGGCTGCACCGGCCACGCGATCCGCAAGGCGTCCCGTGCCCGGCAGCTTCGCCAAATTGAGGTGGTCGAGGTCCGCCGAGATCTCGTAGACTGGCCGCGGCAAAAATCTAGCGTTAATTCTTGCCCGCACTTGCCCTCCCGCCCATTCTGCCTCGGCGGCCGGCACCTCCAGCTTTAGGTTGTGAAGGGATCCTTGGGCCGTGACATTTTCCAGTTTTAGCTTTTCGATGGTCAGGCGCGCGATGCGCAATCGACCTTCGGCATCGACGCGCCGCACCAGTTCACTGGCCGGCGTCGCCGGGTTCGCTGCTTCCGCTGAGAAAGACTGAAGTAGCCGCTGCAACCAGTTCGGCCGCGCGCGTGGACCGACCCATCGATCCAATTCCGCGGCATTCAAATGGTCTACTGCGAGATCGAATTTCCACTGCAGGGCAGCCTGCGCATCGGTCTGCGGTCTTTCTGATATCGCACCCGTCCAAGTTCCGCCAAAACCTTCTGCCCGCAAAATTCGAGCAGAGCGGCGTCCGTCAGCCCAATTCAGGCCGGCCTCCGATAAGCTCAGCGGTTGATTCAAGCCCGCGAGCGTTAAAGAAGCATCATTGAATCCGACGAGTCCATTCCAGCGGCCCTTAAACGGCTCGTTCCACGCCCACTGTGTTGCTGCCGTGGCATGACCCGTGAGCTCCCAGCCGTGATTGAGCGGCCATCCAAGCGTTGCCGTCAATTTCAGAAAACTTTCCACCTTGGCGATGTTTCCTTCGATGTTGATGCTTCCGGAATGCGTGTTCAAATCTTGAGTGAACGTCAAATCCGCAGCATTTTCCATTGAGAGCGCCACCCGCCGCTTCTTTGGACTGATGACGTCGGGAGCGTCGCCGCCCAGAGCAACTCGGACCGGGCCGATCACGAGATTGGACCGCTCAAGGCCGCCATTCACGGGACCGACACGAACGGGCTCTACGAATCCCGGCGCTCTGATAGTTCCAGCGTTACTAGAGACCGCCGCGGCCTCGAGGGACGGTGGCCAGCCGCGCAATATCATTCCGCCCGTGTAGTATTGTTCAGCCGTCACTCCCTCCGCGACGCCGCCATGAAACGCACGATACCAGGCAAGCAAGTCCGAGGCTTGAATGCCCATGGAATCCAGGCGAACTTCCATGGCCGCGGAGCCTTCGGCGGGGTAGCGAAATTGCCCGCGTAAGTTCGAGCGCGGAGCTTCCACAGCGACCTGATCAGCCAGAAGCATTCCTGTTCCGACGTTCCACCGGCCAGCAACGTTTACGTTCAGTGCCGGATTGTCTGGGCGCTCGGTCAAGTCCCACTGATGGATCCGGGCCACACGCCCGCGGATGCTGTAGCTCCAATCGCCAGAGCCGTCGTCTCCGGTTGTCGCGCTCTTCGCCGTAGCGTCCAAGGCGAATAGTCCGCGTACACCATAGTCCTGCCCGCGGACGAGACGGAAAAGATCAGCAAGCGAGGCTTCACTCCAGTGCAATTCAATATGCGCCGGCTGCAGACGTGCCGACGTGCCAGCCAGATCTCCGCGTACGCGAATTGTCCCAGCCGATTGCAGGGGAACTCCGCTGCGCCACGGCTGAGCCTTAAGCTGCAGTTGCCATCGGCCCGGCGAAACTTGTTCAACGCTGCCGGAAACGCCAGTAAACGCAAACGGCAGCTTGTCATCCTGGTTCTTGAAATTGACCCGTCCTTCGTCGAACTCAATTCTTTCCAGACGGTTCACCGGAGGAGCGGGTGCAGGCGGCCCGTAAATGGAAGACGAAACAGCAAGACTCGTTTTGGCGGGCGGTAGCCATCGTTCCAGGTTCCAGCGTCCCTGAAAGTTGCGCACCAGAATGAGGCTTGGCTTGCTGAAGGACAGGGTGCCAAATTCAAAATGCCCGCGCAGAAGTCCCGACCAGCGCACGCTCGCGCTCAAGTATTCTGCGCGCAGAAAATACTCATAGCCGAACGACGGATCTTCGCCGACAGTTACCTGATCGGCATATAGTTGCAGCACGGGTAGGAGCCGAACGCCAAAGCTTCCAACCTCCACCGGCCGTCCAAACGACCGCTCCAGGTGCATAACAAGAAACGTGTGCGCGCGATGGGTCCGCGCCAAAACCGAGACACCTATTTGCAAGACCACCAACGCAAGGGTGATGGTGAGGGCTGCCTTCCACCATTTTCGAAGCTTGCTCATTTCGCTCGAAGTCTATGAGAATCCCGCAGAAAAACGCAGCAAAGGCCCGGAGGAATCGCCGCGCCTAATGCACGGTATGGAGCATCCGGCTCCATCGCGTGCGTGTTGGCAAGTGTGCGAGCGTATCAAGAACTCCCGTCAAGCGCGACCAGAACGTGCTATCCCCACTGTAATCACTGCTCTTTGCTTCCACCGACCAATAAATCAGAAAGGGCCGTCCCATAATGGCGTCGTGATCGACGAACCCCCAGAAGCGGCTGTCCCAGCTTTGATCGCGGTTATCGCCCATCGCAAAATATTTCCCTTGGGGCACAATAATTTCCCCACCACTCGTGAATTTCTTCATCTCGTGCGCCCATTCCGGCTGGAGACCGGAGGCAATCATTTGGCTTTGTAAAGGAGGAAAGTTGTAATTCAACGGGTCGTAATGCGCGGCCGGATCGTGAACGACGTACGGCTCGCTAAGCAGCTTCCCGTTGACGTAGACTTCTTGGTCCACGACCTTTACGCGGTCGCCCGGCAAACCAATCACGCGCTTCACGAAGTGCTGATGTTCTTGATACGGAAATTTGAAAACTATGATGTCGCCCCGGTTGAGACCACGGTAGGGCAAGATCTTCTCGTACCAAGCGCCCGTGCCACCAAAGATAAACTTGTTGACCAGCAAGTGGTCGCCAATAAGCAAAGTGCCTTCCATGGACGCCGAGGGAATCTTGAAGGCTTGGACAACAAAGGTTGTGCCAAACAGCGCGAGGATCACCGTTACCAGAAGCGACTCCAAATATTCGGAGAGAGTAGCGTGGTCCTTCTCTCTCGAAGGTTCCGCCACCTGCGTAGCCGCTGGCGTTTGCACCAGCCCTTCGGTCGCCGCCCCCTCGACAGGCACTTGCTCTTGAGTTTCCGTCTCCAGCTGCTCGGCTAGAGGCGCTTGCTCTCGACCTTCGATTGGTCCTTGCTCAGACACTCGTGTCAGCCTTTCGCTTGAGCCTGCTCCAATTGCTCGAGGGCGCTTCGTGCCGCCTGCTGCTCAGCTTCTTTCTTGGTGCTGCCCTCGCCCATGGCAAGGCATTCCCCATTAATCCATACTTCAATGCGGAAAACCTTCTGATGGTCGGGCCCGCTCTCTCCGGCCAGCCGGTACTCCGCCGGCAACTGCCCCCGGCCCTGGAGAAATTCCTGAAGAGCGGACTTGCGGTCGGATTCCGCGATGCGCTCGCCGCGCTCTTCCAACGCGTGCTCGAAGAGAGTGCGCTGCAACACTTCCCGCGCAGCACCCAATCCGGCATCGAGATAAACTGCCGCAACCACTGCTTCAAACGCATCCGCGAGCAGGGTCTGCTTTTCCCGCCCGCCTGTTTTTTCCTCGCCGCGGCCCAGCCTCAAATGCTCTCCCAAGCGCAGCCGCCGAGCCGCCGCTTCCAGCGAGCTGGCATTCACGACCCGTGCGCGGCTCTTGGAAAGCTGGCCCTCTTCCCATTCTGGAAAGGCTGCCAGGAGATATTCGCTGGCAAGCAGTTCCAGGACCGCGTCCCCGAGGAATTCCAGCCGCTCATTGTCCGATAAGTGTGCGGAATCCAAGGGCAATTCCGCACCGGCGCCGCGTAACTCCGGTATCGCCGAACTGTGCGTCAAAGCCCTTTCGAGAAGCTCTCGATTCGAGAACCTGTGCCCCAGGCGGTCCTCCAAAGGCGCATCGGGAGTGCGTATCGTCTCTTGCATCATTCGGGGGGCGCCGCTGGCCTGTTGCATTTACTTTGGGGCGCTCAACTCCGTGGCGCTCTTCTTCTTCGTTTCGTCCACCTGCGTCTTGCAGGTTGCTTGCATGGGACCGGTGATATTCGCGCACTTCGTGAACGCAGTAATGGCGTCGTCGAAATGCGCGGTACCCTTGTTCGCTACGCCAAGCAAATAGTAGTTCACAGGGTCGGGATTCGAGTCCAGCTTAATGGAGGCTTCGAATTCGGGAATGGCCTCTTGATTCTTGCCCCGCTTTATATACACCAACCCCAACCCGCTATGCGCCGCCGCCAACGCTTGATCCTTGCCTTTGGTGAACGCCTCATCGGTCAGATTCGGCGGCTTGGGCAGAGTCGGCGCCACTTCCATCGCTTTTTTCGAATAATTCTCGGCTTTTTGCAGTTGCGCGCTGGCATTCGGCGTCGTCGAGTTGGTTACGCGCGAGATAGTTTGGGAGAGAATGGAGAGAGTTGTAATGTCGGTTGGGGTGAGCGCGACGGCTTTGTCGCCAATGTCCAGCATTTTCGGGATTTGGTTGGTCTGCATGTAAGCGATAGTCATCGTCGAATAGAGCGGTGGGAGGTACCGGCTCTGCGGATACTTCTGAAGGAAAGCCTCGCCTAGCTCAATCTTTTTTGGAAGATCCGTAGTAGGCGAATCTTGAAAAGCCTTATACGCCGCATCTTCTTCCGCGCTCACCGGCGGTGGGGCCGCAGAGTCCAACGACAATGGCGTAACGTCCGCAGGCTTGGATTTGTCAGTGGATTGCGCGGGCTGTTGACCGCCTTGCTGGCTCTGCCCTCCTTGTCCGCTTTGCGCACCAGCTGTGCCGCACAGACCGAGCATCAGAGTCGCGACCGCAGCTGCTCCCAAACTTATGTGCCAATTGCTTTTCATCATGACCCTCCCCTTCCAACCATTTTGTTCTTTTGACAAATGATTTCTTCCTCCGGTTAAGCCTTCGCTTCTACTCAGGCCACTCGGGCTTCGAGGGCTGTTTCATGGACGCACGACTGGCTTGTCGTTTGTCGAGGCGGCCAGCTCCCTCAGCGCTGCTTGCTTTGCTTCGTCGGGCCCCCCCTGGACAGCCAACGCCGACTCGTACTCCGCTTTCGCCACGGAGGGATTTCCTTCATAGTCAAAGATCCGGGCGAGGTACACGTGCGACCACGCCAGCACTCGAGGATCCTGGGTTGCCGCATGTTCGCCAACCGTCAACCTTCCAAACACCTGCTTGGCCTTAGCGCCATCATGATCCATGTAGGCCACTACGCCAATCCCAAACCAGGCCCTGGGCTGGTCGGGATACTTGGTCAAGACTTTTTGGAACGACGCTTCGGCAGCGCGATTATTCTTCGCAGCGATCTGCCGTTCGCCTTCCGTCAATGCCGCAATGACCTCCGGATCGTTGGGAACAGTCGTCGGTAGAGGATTTTTCGGGCGAGCTACGGCTTCCGCTGCCGCAGTGTCGGTTTGCTGCTCCTCGGCAGGAGCAAAACGAACCGTCGCCAATCGTTTCGCTTCCACGGCCCCATCGATGCTCCTAACAAGGTCGGGGAAAAAACGCTGCATCGACGGCTCGGAATTCTCAAACTTGGCTAGCGCCGCGAATAGCGGCCGCACCAGCACGTAGCCATCCTCGTCGTTGCGATTAAGCGACGCTTCCCGCTCGCCCGGCGATAGACGTTTGAACTTCAAATCTACGGCGCGTACGGTGCATTCCGCAAAGTACGAGGGGAAATCATCCTTCAAGTCCGGACTCAGCCGCGGCGCTTTGGCCGCCTGATCGTAAAGCGGACGCTTCACCGCAACCACGTGCGGATACACGAGCGGAAGCGGGTCGAGCATAAAGTGGAGAAAAGCGTGCCGCACTACGTCCACTGGCACGGCGTCCCCTCCGCTCAAGACCAGCGCATAGTGATCACCAAAATTGCGCACGTTGGTGATCCGCCCTACCAGCGGCTCGACAACGACATTGAACTTGCGTCGGCCGTAGGGATCGAGAATCTCACGCAAGTACCCAGTCGTAGTAAAGACAATCTGCGTCAGCGGCTCGTGCAAGCGCTCGATTTCACGGTCGTAAACCGGCTGCACTTGCCGCCAAAGCTGTCCTATGTTCTGCTCCTTGTAATAATTCGACAAGAGTTCGCTGAATCCAAGGAGAGCGATCACCTCGGGAGGCAATTCATCGCGCCGCAAGACCGGCTGAAACTCGGGCGCCGGTCCGGACACCAGGCCAAACCAGAGATAGCGGGAGAGTGTCGCACCCGGATCGCGCAATTCATGCTGGCGGTAGAACTGCCGCACCGCCTCCGCCGCCGGCCCCTGTTGCTGGCGCAACCGCTCGCGCATCTGGGCACGAAACGCGGTCCAGTTGTCGGAAGTGACGTTCGATTCAAAGCCCGCGGCAAGCAGCGCACACATCGTCGTGAACATCGCTTCGCTGCCGTCTACGCTGACGGAGTTTTGTGGAGACTGCTCCCGGCGCGGAGAAGCTGCCGGCGCCTGCGTACTGGGCTGCGCTTGTGGTTGCGCTTTGGCCGGGGCGGGCTTCGCTTCCTGCGCAGTAGCCGAGTAGGCTAAAGCCGCGCAAAGCCCCCCCAGCATTATCAGTCGTAATAATGTTTTCATGCCGGCTGCCGCAGTTTTTTTCGAGCCAGTCGCAGTCCTATGTTCGCGTCGGCGGTTCTCAGCACGGAAGGGCACGTTTAGGAGCGGTCAATGGCCTATCGCAATGCTGCGGTCTTACCTCAATTTACCGTCGCTCCCTGCTCCCGTCAAGGAACCACGCAGATTCTGCGCGGCGTGTTTTGTTGGACTTAAAGTGAGATGCGGTTGTAGGGCTCTTCGCTGTCCCGCCCGGGGTACAACACTTGCCTCTTTTCTCCGCATCTGTAAACTGTGGAATTGGACCCGAATGCCCTCAGGGATGGCTCTGACGTGCTCGACCCTCTCTTGAAAAAAGTCGGCTTTTTCATTTGCCTGTCCCTTGTTTGCGCCGCGAACCCCTCTCTTGTGCGTGCGCAGTTCGTTCGCGAAACTGGAGCAGCGCCCGGAAAACAGGCCACCACACAACAAAATAACTCCGACGCGCAGACTCCCACAGGTAAGAAGCGCACCTCCCAGGAAGTGCAGCTTACCGGGGACCAGTCCTGGGTCGACACGGGAATTGACGTGCAGCCGGGCGAACATGTGGTGTTCAGCGCCACCGGGAATCTGCATTACGCCGACGCCAAGAGTGACAACGGCCCAGATGGCTTGGTCCGCGGCTTCAAAGATCTGCTCCGCGTGCTCCCTTTCAACATTGCAGGGCGCGGCGCGCTCATCGGACGCATCGGCGATCAAGACACGGCTCAACCCTTCCTCGTCGGTGCGCACCGTGATGTGGTGGCGCCGATCACAGGACGTCTTTCGCTCGCCATCAACCAAACGACCGATGACACAGGCAGCGGCAACTACGTCGTCCAGGTCGAAGTGTATTCTCCTGAAGGCGGGACAAGGCGCGAAGTGGCCAAGCAGGTCAACTCGATGCCCGGTATCGACAATGATCTCTTCTCAAAGATTCCGCGCCGCGTCGGTGACAAGCAAGGCAATCCCGGCGACATGGTCAATTTCCTGATACTCGGCTCAGAGGACGGGATGCAGAAAGCTTTCACCACTGCCGGATGGGTAAAAGTCGATGCCGACGTCAGAGGCACCGTCCTCCATGGCATCCTCGAAAGCATCTCTAAAGAATCGTATCTCACTATGCCCATGAGCCAACTCTACCTCTTTGGCCGGCCGCAGGATTATGGATGGGCACACGCCGAACCCATTAGCGTGGTCAAAACGCGCAACCATCTTCGCGTCTGGAAAGCCCCTTTCCAGGTGAAGGGTGAAACCCTTTGGGTCGGTGCCGCCACACACGACATCGGTTTTGAACGCGACGAGCGCAACAACGGCGTGACCCACAAGATCGATCCGGATATCGATCTCGAGCGCAACTATGTTGAGAAGACCCTCACTTCTACCGGGTTAGTCACGGAAGTCTCTCACTTCCTCCCGAAGACTCCTCTACAGGAAGCAAAGACCGCCACTGGCGGCAGCTTCCACTCGAACGGGCAAGTCCTTGTTTTGAAGGTCAGCGAACCCGCATCGAATCCCTGATCTCCCGAAAGCAAACTCGCGAAAGACTCGTTTTTTGTCGCTTGTCTACCCTAGATTCTCCCCGCTGCCAAGATTCGAACTGTCGATGTCACAAATTGTGTCATTCTGACTCGCATCCGATGAGGATGCACGAAGAATCTCAACCGATCCGAGGTCCATGCTGTTGTTTAGGTGAGATCCTTCGACCGCAAAAAGCACGGCCTCAGGATGACCTGTCGATGGCGCTTTGCAGCTATCAGTCGGGCGCGCCTTGGTCTGCCATTATTTGGCGGGTTCTAACTCCAGCATCACAATTCGATCCATTTCGTCTTTCTGCGGCTCAGGCAGCTTCAACACCAATCCTCCCTTGACCACGCTGAACTCCACGCTGCTTCCATCGCGCAATAGCTTTGCTGAACGAATCCCGCGTTGGATGCCTGACAGGGCCAGCAGAGGCTCATTCCAATCGAACACGTGTACGTAAACCGTCGACCCGCGTTGCGTCGTTACACCCCAAGGGCCCGCGGCTACTGGCCCGCCGCGCGTTCCATAAATGGACTCTCCGTACTTTGCGGTCCACTTCCCCACTTCCCTCAGGCGTTGCACAAACTCGGGCTGAATCTCGCCATTTGGCATCGGTCCAATATTCAACAAAAAGTTCGCATTCATCCCTGCCGCGCGCACCAGGTAGCGAATCAACTCCGCGGTGCTCTTGTAGTGTTCATCCGTAAGCCGGAAGCCCCACGAATCGTTCATCGTTTCGCAAGTTTCCAGCGGCAAAATACTTACGCCCTGCTCCGGATTGAATCCCGTCGTGTGCCCGCCAGGCAAATCTTTCTCGAACATTTGAAAATCTTCGCCCGGAAATGGCGTCTTATGATGATTGCTTCCTACAAGTGCTTGCGGCTGCAATTGATGAATCATTGTGTACGTACGTGCCAGGTGCCAATCAGCATCTGGTTTGTCCCACATCCCGTCGAACCACACGCCGCCAATTTCTCCGTAGTTCGTAAGCAGTTCGCGCAATTGCCCGTCCATGAAGTTCAGGTATGCGTCCCAATTCCCCGCATCCGGTCTGCCGGTCGAGTGCCCGGTATTGCCGCGCGGAAAATAGTCCGGCGAATGCCAATCCAGTTGCGAATGGTATACAAATAGCTTGATTCCCTGTTTGTGACATTCGGCCGCCAGCATGCCAATCACATCTTTTCCATACGGCGTCCGCGCAACCACGTTCCAGTCCGTCAGTTTCGAGTCAAACATCGCAAATCCGTCGTGATGTTTCGAGGTGATAGTGATGTACTTCATGCCCGCTGCTTTTGCGAGCGCCACCCACGCTACCGGATCGAACTTAATTGGATTGAAAAAGTCCGGCACTTTAACGTAATCACCGCCTCGAATGTGCTTCGTTTCCATCACCCATTCGCCGTCGCCCAGCGTACTGTATACGCCCCAGTGAATGAACATCCCGAACTTCGCGTCCTGGAACCATGCGCGTGCCTTCAAATTCTCCGGCGTGGGCGCATAGCGCTCTTGCGCGCTTGCTTTTGACCATGCACCCAAGAGGACAACGAGTATTGCAACTTGGAGAATGCGTCGTTCCAGACTAAAGTAGGTTTTCATTGAGAATCCTCGCAAGGCTCGTTAGAGAAGGCTCGGCTCTGCTGCATTCTACCGAATGTGGCTATAACGTCCAGAAACGACTTTAGCTGGCATCATGTTCTTTCACCGTTAGGGCGAAGAGCATTGTCCCAAAAACGCCAATGATTCCCGCCGTGACAAAAGGAGTTTCCGGCCGCATCCTCCATAGCAATCCGCCAATCGCCGATGCCGGTGTGATCGATAGACTCCGCACCAGATAATACAAGCCCACCGTCCGCGCGCGCATCTGTGCCGACGCAAAATCCACGATCATTGCTTTTCTGGACGGCTCGCCAATCTCTCGCAACCCTCCGATAACGAAGGCGACCACGAGTCCGGCAAAGTTTCGGGCGAGAATAACCGCAACCGGATACATCGCAAAGCACAGGAACGTCGCAATCACAACCGGCTTTCGCCCCACGCGATCTGCAAGTCTTGCCGAAGGCACATAGATCAGGATGGCCGTCATCAATTGAATGGCGATCAGGATTCCATATCGAGGAATGGAGACGCGCGTCACGTTCGTCACATACAAAACCACGAAGATATCGGCCATTCCTTCGCACAAGCGAATCACAATATCGGAAAGCAGCAGCCGCTTCAGCGTCAGATGGAACGAATTCCACACGCCGCGCATTCTCACGGTGTCCCTCGCATTCGGAGGCGGTCGCATAGCGAGAAGCAGCGCAGCGGCAAGGCCGGCCAGCACCAGCGTCGCCAGGAGTCCGTTGCGAATCCCGCGTTGAAGCCCCAAAGCTCCGATCAGCGCTCCACCGATGATCGGCGAAATTACCATCGGGATTCGCTTCAGCGTCGATTGAACGGTGAAGCCCATAGCGCGTCGTTCTTTCGGAAGCGCATCGCCGATCGTTGCAAATATCGTCGGCGAGCCCATTGTCTGCCAGACCATCACAAACGCGAGCCCAAGAAAGAGGTACGGCCACGAAGGACTGAAGAAATAAACGAGGTAACCCGCTATGGCCGCCGCAAGAAACGCCAGGAAGGCCCGTTGGCGCCCCCAACGATCCGCCAGCCATCCCCCGGGATATTGGTAAATGGCGTCGAAGAAATCTTCTGCTGTGCCAAACAGCCCAACGGCGGCCACGCTCGCGCCAAGCGATTCTAGGTATTTTGGAAGAAACTTTTTCCAAAGCTCTTCGCCAAGCCCGACGAGGAACACTGCGCCGGAAGCGGCAGCGACATTTCGCTCAATTGCAAAATATTCTGTAAATTTCTTTTGGATCCTCTCCCCCGCACGTCCGCGTTGACTTGCCTTTATGCCCGGCCTAACATACACCCCTCAAGCAAAGTATTTTCGCTTTCCTGCTGCTTTTTTTCCGCGGAGGGATTTGTGACCGATTGGAGATTCGCCCAAAAGGACCCTTCTGAAGAGCTCGCCTTTCTCCATCATTTCTCCTTCAAGAAGTGCCAGGGCGGCTCCGAAATCACTTTTCTTATCACTGTGAAGGAATTCGTAACGCCTCCCAAGGGTCAATTTGCACGCTTCTTCGCGCAAGCGGACAAAGAAGTGAATCAAAAGACCGGACCAATCATTCCGACGGGTTGGGGATCCTCGCTCCTCGACGCGCTCGCGGATTGCACGCGCATGATCCGTGACTTCCCCTGCGAAAGCGAAGAGACGCGGGCTTCTGGCGGTAGCGCTGGAGCATGAGCGCAGAAGCCGTTGCAAAGCCAGAGTTGAATGTGGGAATTTCCTGCAGCGCGGTTTACAATCTTGCGATCACAAGAAGGACGTCATGCAAATCGTTAAGAAAGAACTGAAACCCGGCATCATCGCGCTCGAGTTGCGCGGCCCTTTGCAAATGGGGGTCGAGTGCAAGCAACTCGAGTTGGCCTTTGACGAAATTCTCCGCGAGAATCGGACGCGCGTAATTCTCGATCTTTCTGGCCTCACCAAGCTGGACAGCGGCGGCTTGGGGAAAATTGTTAACTGCTTTTCCCGTCTCAAGACGGCTGGCGGCACTCTTTGCCTCACCGGCAGCACCGGAATGATCGATGGTGTTTTGAAGCTGACTCACGCCGACCGTTTCTTGAAATGTTATCCCACCGCAGCGGCCGCCGCCGAAAGCTTCTCCAATTCCTCAAGCTAGCCCCCGGTGACAGGTGTTATCCTCTCCTAGCCTCACGGCGGAAATGAACCATTGAGACCATTTGCCACTCTCGTCCGGCTCCTCGTTCTTGTTCTCATCTTCACCGTGACCGAAACCGGTTCGCCGCAATCGGCTGCGCCTCAAAAATCCGGCCCAGCCCCCGAGCAACAAGATTGGCCGGTTTATGGCGGCGCGCCCGAAAACACTCACTATTCCACTCTTGCTCAAATCAATCGCAACAACGTCAAGCAACTAACCGTCGCCTGGACCTATGCGACCGGCGAGGAAGGCGGGCTTCAAACCAGCCCAATCATTGTCGGCGGAGTGCTGTACGGACTCACCCCAACGCAGAAAGTCTTCGCTCTCGATGCCGCAACGGGAAAGCAGCTTTGGAAGTTCGAATCCGGCGTAATCGGCACGCAACCCAATCGCGGGCTAGCGTATTGGACCGACGGCAAAGACAAACGAATTCTCGTTGGTGTGATGAATTTCCTCTATGCACTCGATGCCGCCAACGGCAAACCGATTCCGGGCTTTGGGAATCAAGGACGAATCGACCTCCGCGAGAATCTCGGCCGTGAGCCTGCTTCTTCCCAATCAATCTACTTGACCAGCCCCGGTATCGTTTACAAGGATCTCATCATCGTCGGCGGCCGGAACCCCGAAACTCTCCCTGCGCCTCCAGGCGATATTCGCGCCTACGATATTCGCACCGGCAAATTGCGCTGGTCGTTTCACACCATTCCCCGCCCCGGTGAATTCGGCTACAACACCTGGCCGCCCGATGCGTGGAAGACTTCTGGTGCCGCAAACAACTGGGCGGGCATGGCGCTCGACCCCAAGCGCGGAATTGTCTACGTCCCGACCGGCTCTGCCGCCTTTGATTTCTACGGCGCGGATCGTGTTGGCGACGATCTCTTCGCCAATTGCTTGATCGCTTTGAACGCGGAAACCGGCGAGCGCATCTGGCATTTTCAGGGCGTTCATCACGACATCTGGGACCGCGATTTTCCGGCTCCTCCCGCGCTCCTTACCGTGAAGCGCGACGGCAAAGAGGTTGAAGCGGTTGCTCAAGCTTCCAAGCAAGGCTTCGTCTATCTTTTCGATCGCCTCACCGGAAACTCTCTTTTCCCGCTTGAGGTTCGCAAATATCCGCCAAGCATCGTTCCCGGAGAAGTTACGTCTGCCGAGCAGGCGCTTCCGCTCCGTCCCGCGCCTTTTGCCCGCCAGCTTCTTACGGAGGATCTCCTCACCAATCGCACTCCTGAAGCGCATCAATGGGCGCTCGAGCAATTCAAGAAGTTCCACAGCCAGGGCCAGTTTCTTCCCTTTTCCGTCGGAGTCGACACGGTAATCTTTCCCGGCTTTGACGGTGGCGCCGAGTGGGGTGGGCCGGCCGTTGATCCGCAGACGGGCATCCTTTATGTCAATTCAAACGATGCAGCATGGACCGGCGCGCTCGCTCCCAATACCGGCCCCAACAGTCCCCGCTCCCTTTATCTGAGCCAATGCGCCATTTGCCACGGCGAAAAAATGACCGGTTCGCCTCCGGCTTTTCCATCATTAGTTGGCGTGGGCGACCGCCTGAAGCCGAGGCAAATCGAGACAGTCATCCAAAATGGGAAAGGCCGCATGCCAGGCTTTCCGAGCCTAACCGACGATCAATTGTTTGGCTTGATCGAGTACCTGGGCACTGGTCAAAGCAAGGAGATCACCAGCCCTGCGCCGCTCGCACCCATGAAGTACCGCTTCACCGGCTACAGCAAATTTCTCGATCCGGATGGTTATCCCGCCGTCGTTCCTCCCTGGGGCACGTTGAACGCAATCGATCTAAATACCGGCGACTACATCTGGAAGATTCCCTTCGGCGAGTATCCGGACTTGGTGGCCAGGGGCCTGACTGGCACAGGCACGGAGAACTACGGCGGCCCCATTATTACCGCGGGCGGCTTGCTCTTCATTGGCGCAACCAATTTTGACAAAACGTTTCGCGCATTCGACAAATCTTCCGGCCAGCTCCTTTGGCAAGCAAAGCTTCCCTTCTCCGCAACCGCCACTCCTGCGACCTATGAAGTGAACGGCCGCCAGTTTGTCGTGATTGCCGCTGGCGGCGGCAGGGATAAATTCCCTTCCGGCGGCGTCTACGTGTCTTTCGCCCTGTCCGCCGAACAATCGAAGTAGAGTTCCATTCCGCCAGCGCACTAGAAGGTGTCCGACTCTGTTCACATCCTGCGTTGAAAGCGCTGCCCTAAAATGTGTCATCCCGAATCCCCGCGGTTCTGGCGGGGTGAGGGATCTGCTTTTCGATTCCTGCTGGCCTCCAGAATTAAGGAACCCAACAGCGCCACATCGGTTCTACTCTCGATTAGACAACTTCGGCCGCCCTCTTCAGCACTTCTCGTGAAATATTCGCTCCGCTCACAACCAGCACTGGGAAATCGCCACCGCCATCACTTGTTTTCAGCAGTGCTGCGGTGCTCCCCGCTCCGGCAGGCTCCGCCACTATGTGTTCTTCTACCAGCAGCGTCTGAATCGCACGCAGCATCTCTTCTTCACTCACCAAAACGACGTCATCCACAATTCTCTTTATGTCCCGCACGTTCGCTTCCTCCGGCGTTCGCGTCGCCAGCCCGTCTGCAATCGTGTCGCAAGTCTCTGTGCCAATGGCCTTCCCAGCCTTCCACGACAGGTAATACGCAGGCGCTTGCTCTGCCTGCACTCCGACGATTTTCACCTGCGGCGCAATCTGCCTTGCGGCCGCAGCAATCCCCCGAATCAACGCCGTGTCTCCCACCGGTACAAGGATCGCCGTTGTCTTTGGGAGCTGCTCCAGGATTTCGCACGCAATCGTGGCCGGGCCGGCCGGCAAATCCGTGTCCGTCGCGTCGTTCAGGAAATATACGCCCGGCTGCTTCGCATACTCGGTGGCAAAGCCGAAAGCCGCCGCTAGGTCGCTCCCGCCGCTCTCCACAATCGCCGCTCCTAGCGACGCGATTCGCCCCCGCTTCACCGGATTGCAATTCGTCGGCAAAAAAATCCTCGCGCCAATGCCAAACTCTTTTGCCGCATGAGCCACCGCCGCTCCATGATTCCCCGTGCTCGACGCCACGACTTCCCTGACGCCTTCCCTCTTCATTCGCTGCGAAAGCGCATAAAACGCTCCGCGCACCTTGAACGATCCCGTTGGCAGTTCCGTTTCCAGCTTCAAATAAACATTCTTCCCTGTGCTCCGGCTCAAAAACGGTGCCGCAATGAGCCGCGTCGGCGCAAAATATTTCGCCAGGAATTTTTGTGCTTCTCGAATCGTGGGAAGCGCCGGTTGAATTTGCAATTCACCCTCTTCCTGAGGTTGGGAATTTCCGGAGACTCATTTCCCGCAGCCCGTGCGCCAGGGATAAACAACGCCCACTTCCAGCTAATCAATTGCAGTAGAATCCGCTCGCTGTTTCTCTCGCATGCTGGTCGACAATTGTGCGAGACAGCGCACCAGGCCACCCATGACGGACGAAAAGCGTCCTTGGCTGTCCCTCGCCGCGATTTCGCTTATCGCGTTTGCGCTGCGGCTGTTCGCTGTGCATTCCTACTATTACAGTACCTGGAACGATTACGAAAACCATTTGTACTTCGGCTTCGAAACCGCCCTCCCCTTTCTCTGGGTCTTGCTGTTTTACCCTCTGGTGTTCTATTTCACTCATCCCACGATTCGCTATCGGCACGTCATCGATCCCGAAATTGCCATCCTCGCGGCCCTGGGCCTCCGATCCCTGCTCTCCAAGCCTTCCGCGCGTGCCCTCAGCCTCGAAACTCACATATAAATCAACTTTAATCCATTCATTTTAATAGACTTAGCTACCGCACCTGCGACTTTTGCACTCGCACCGGGTTTAGTCTAAATGAAGGGCCTGACTTTGGCGTTCAACGCCCTCAGCAACACTCGACGCCGCCCAGCGCCACGCCAAAAGGAGTTAGTCATGCGCATAGCGCGAGTAGTTTGCATGTTGTTCCTTATCGCCGGACTCTTAGCTGTCATCCCCACTCCCTCCCAGGCGCAGGTAGCGGTCGGCGTCTCCATTCGCATCGGCCCCCCAGTTTTGCCCGTCTACGCCCAGCCGATTTGCCCTGGGCCAGGTTATATCTGGACTCCCGGCTACTGGTCTTACGATTACGACGACGAGGACTACTTCTGGGTTCCTGGCACGTGGGTAATTGCCCCTGAGCCCGGCTTCCTCTGGACCCCCGGTTACTGGGGTTGGAACGAAGGTTTCTATGTCTGGCACGCCGGCTACTGGGGCCCTGTTGTTGGCTTCTATGGTGGCGTTAACTATGGCTTCGGCTATACGGGTACCGGCTTCTACGGCGGTTACTGGCGCGGCGGGAATTACTACTACAACCGCTCGGTGACCAACGTGAACGTCAACATCGTCCACAACACGTACAACACCACGGTCATCAACAACAACACGAACATCACGCGGGTCAGCTACAACGGCGGTCCTGGCGGCGTCAACGCCCGTCCCAATCGCGAGGAGCTTCGCGCCGAACGCGAGCGCCATGTCTCTATGACTACGGAACAAAATCATCACTTTGAATCCGCTCGCGGCGATCGCAGCTTCCGAGCTTCCGTCAATCACGGTCGTCCGGATGTTGCGGCATCCCCTCGAGCGGGCGAATTTCATGGCCGTCCGGCGTTTGACAATGGCCGCGCCAGCAACCAA
>Ga0126378_10000198_pt1 | contig 46411 bp, 39 predicted proteins | sample PanSoiMetPlot_23_FD_92587 | JGI IMG/M metagenome (GOLD analysis project Ga0126378, IMG submission 92587) | Tropical forest soil microbial communities from Panama - MetaG Plot_23 | ecosystem: Environmental > Terrestrial > Soil > Tropical forest > Bulk soil | place: Panama | collected 2016-02-17 | reverse complement strand
GGTTTTGGGCACACTGCCTCCGGGCAGCGGGAGCTTAACAGGGGTGCCCGGAGCGTTGACGGTCGTGCCGGCACCGTCGTAAAGGGTGGAACACCCGGTGGCGTTATCGGCGATCCAGAAGGGACTGGCCCCCGGCGTAAACGCGACGCCCCACGCGTTTTGTAGGACGGGATCCATGTTCGCAGCGGGTATATTCGGCGTATCCGACGTCAAATTCGTGACAACATAGCGATTTGCCGGATCACTGCCATCATCGGCGCGAGTGGCAATGCTTGTGAGGGCGCAGATCGCGATCAATGAGGCCCAAGCGAGACTTCGTTTGGCGAATTGCATGGTATTGTCCTCCCATAGAGTGGAGCGTTCGCCCGCAAGGCCGCAAAAGGGGGCAGCCGGCAAAAAGGCATGACCCCTGCCGCGGCGGAACAGCGTTGGCGCTCGCAATTAAGAGACGCGCATCGCCGCATCTTATTCCGGTCGACGTTCCACAAGCGCTGAACGGACGATCACATTCCTGTTACCGGCTGAGTCCAAGCAGCGGCGGAATAAATTCCCGCTCGGCGAGTCGTAATGGCCGAAGACGAGATACCGTCTCGCAGTCTGATCAGGAATGACATGGCTCAGCCGGCCGTCCCGCTCGCGCGGCGCTTGTTACTGCAGCGACTACTCGGCGTTACTGGTGCTTTGGCCCTTTGCTTTGCTGCACCCATTCGAGCTGCCGGGGTCATAAAAATATCCCAGAAGGCGGTGGCATATCAGGATCATCCCGAAGGTGAGAAGCGCTGCGACAAGTGCGTCCAGTTCCAACCGCCTAACGCGTGCAAAATGGTTGACGGCATGATCAGTCCGAATGGCTACTGCCGGCTCTTCACATTGAACCGGCAGTCGGCCGGGCGCTCGAGCGCGACGGACGCCGCGGCGTGACATCGCGCTGACTGGGATTAATAGCTGATTGCAGCAATGCGGCGCTGCAAGCTCGCAACCTTCATGTTGTTTGGTGCGATTGCCGTTATCGCGATCGCCATTGGTCTATATCCGAAGCACGCCATCTCACTCCCGCTTTATGCTCGCCAGACCGGGCAGCCATGCGCGACCTGCCATACGGCTTTCTGGGAGCTGACGCCGTTCGGCCGCCGTTTTAAGCTGGGGGGTTATACATTGGGTGGCGGCGATTGGAAGGGTCCGCCGTTTGCAATCATGCTGCAACCGACTTTTACGAATACCCAGGCTGCTCAACCCGGCGGCGCGGCTCCCGGATTTGGCGTCAACAACAATTTCGTCTTGCAGGAGGCGAGCCTCTTCACCGGTGGTAGGATCACCGAAAATCTCGGCGCGTTCATCCAGGGAACCTATGACGGGGTCACCCACAGCTTCCACTGGGACAATACAGACATGCGCGTTGCGAAGCAGGTCAATGTCGACGGCCATACCCTGCTCTGGGGGGCGACCGTCAACAACAACCCGACTGTCCAGGATGTCTGGAACACGATTCCCGCCTGGCGCTTTCCGTTCATAAGTTCCGCGCTGGCGCCGATACCGACCGCCAAGACGTTTATCGAGCAAGTATACGCGCAGCAAGTTGCCGGTCTTACTGGCTACAGCTTTCTGGACGATCTGTTCTATTTGGAGTTCGGCGGTTATTTCCCGTTGTCGACCAACACGCAGCGCGCCCTCGGCATCGCCACGACAGGGCAGAGCCCGATAAATGGCATCGCTCCGTACTGGCGCGCTGCGGTCGAGCCAATCTTTGGCAAACATGCATGGGAAATCGGCACCTTCGGGCTCGCATCAAAGGTCGTCCCGATGGGGATGGCGGGCGCGGGCAATGATTCCTTCACCGATATCGGCATCGACACGCAATACCAGTATCTCGGTGATCCGCACACGGTCACTGCGCGTCTCGCCTGGATTCACGAGAACCATAACACGAGCGCCAGCCAGACCCTCGGGCTCGCCGACAATTCCAACGACCGGCTGCGATCGCTGAATGCCTCGGTTTCGTATATTTATGACAAGACGTGGAGCCTTACCGCCGGGCGGGTCTCAATTGGCGGCAATGCAGATGCGGCGCTTTACGGCACCTTCACCGGCAGCCCGAACAGCGCCGGCTGGATCTTCGATCTCGCCTATCTGCCGTTCAACCGCGGCGGCCCGGCATTTTGGCCATGGCTGAATTTTCGGATCGGCCTGCAATATACGCACTGGACCAAATTTGACGGCGCCACCGCGAACATCAACGGCACGGGCAGAAATGCCAGCGGCAACAATACGTTTTTTGCGTACATTTGGACGATGTTCTGAGCACTGACTGTGCACCGTCCATTTCGCGACCAAATCCCGCCGATTTTGGACTAATGTGGCCCGAAGTTTGGAGACGACGGCATCAATGCTCCGATGAGGTTCCCAATCCGGGCGCGGCGGCTGGTTACGAAATCCTGGCTGGCGGCGCGGTGTTACTACCGCGTTCGAGGTACCGCTCTTCTCGGGAGGCCAGAGGAAGAGGTGTGGTACTTCGCCTATGGCGCCAATATGCACGACGAGACGTTTCGTGCCCGCCGGGGAATTCGGCCGCGCGAATGCTGCCGCGGCCGCCTCAGCGGGTATCGGCTGCGGTTCAATTTGGACGGCCGGCCGAAAGGGAGGGCTGCGCCGGCGAATCTGTGCGTCGATCCGAATGCCGAGGTCTGGGGCGTCCTTTACCGGATTACGAGGCGCGATCTGATGCGCTTGGACCTGACGGAAGGGGTACCGGGCCGCGGCTATCGCCACGTCGCAGTCCAGGTCGAGGGCCCGAGGGGGCAGCCCGTGCCGGCAGTCACGTATGTGGCTCGGGGCAAGGAAGTCGACGGCAGGCCGTCGCTACGCTACATCAGGCTGTTGCGAGACGCCGCACGCGCTCACGGGCTTCCCGAATATTATCTGCGGTTTCTGGAGGCGGTTGAGCACGCGCAGTAAGAGAAAGGTAGACGCCCCTATTAAGGGAGGGTCAGATGGTTGCGATCAAGTCCGTTGCCCATTTCAGCATTCCCGTGAGCGATATCGCGAGGAGCAAGCAATTTTACACGGAGATCGTGGGCTGTAGGCATTTATCCACCACGCCGGACGGCCGGATGTCGTTTCTCGATGCGGCCGGGACCTGTCTGATCCTGGTGAAGCGCGACCCTCCGATCAACCCCGCGCCCGAGGATCACGGCGGCGTGCACCACTCCTTCGCCGTCGCGCATGACGACTACAAGGCGGCGCTCGATCATCTGCGGGCCCACAGCGTCGAGATCACGTTTGAGGAAGACCGGCAAGGCGGCGTCCTCAATGGCCCGCGCGCCTATTTCCACGATCCCGACGGCACCGTGCTGGAATTTATCGATCTGACGAGCTATGCCGGAGAGCGCCTGTGAAGGCGCGCGACCGGGTCTGACGTTTACTCTGACGACCACCGTTTGTAGCCGCGGCGCAGCGCCCTGCCGAGGCGGAACGCGCCGTCCGTCCAGTCACCCTCCGGTGACGCGGGAGACGCGGAGCCCCTCAGCTTCCTTGCCCAGCGCCCGAGCCGAAAGGCGTTGTCCGTCCAATCCCCTCTAGGCGCTCCGGCATCTTTCAGCCGTTTTTCCAAGCGGGTCTTCAAGATATCGGCGTTGGCCCTTTCCGATGCCGTGGCGCCCGGATCTTTTACGATTGCCGCGACCGCTTTCAGCTTCCGGCGCAACGCCTCGATCGACCTGACGAGTTTGCCGTCCATCCCATCATTTTAGCATGGGTCCCCCGGCCCCCAAAATGCGGGGCTCAACCCGCCGGCCGGCACGGGTGCTTCCAGATGCCTGGATCGCGTCGCTGTTTATTGGGGCGTGGGGCGTTAGACCATGACCGGCTCCGGCAGGCCGGCCGCGGCAGCGGCGGCGAAGCGGGAAAGCCGTCCGCTGCCTCCACAGCTCGTCCTTGAGTGCGGCGGCCTTGATCTGGCCGCGTTCCGGTCAGGTTCGCGCGCGCCGATTGGCCGTCGCTTCGATGACCCGCCTGAATTTTCGAACCGAGACGACGCAAGACGCGCCTCAACAGGGACGGTTCCGGCAGAGGACGCGCCATGAAGAGCCGCGTGGCATGTTCCAGCCGTAGGCGTGTTTCGCGCGACCGGCGGTCGAGCTCGGCCCGCGGCGCGCTCCGCTCCAACAGATCGTTTCTCGACATGATGGTCCTCCACATTACAGACAGCTTGGCACCAGGCGGCCGCGTGCTTTAGATGAGGGGTGCCGATGCGAACCGGGTGTGAGGCGCCTCACACTCGCGAAATTTTTCTCGGATAACCGAGAGTTAGGACGTTATGTCGACCCTTCTCACCGGCGCAGCCGGGTTCATCGGCTTTCACGTGGCGAAAGCATTGCTCGAACGGGGCGAGCGCGTTCTGGGCGTCGATAATCTCAACGAATACTATGACGTGCGCCTGAAGGAAGCGCGTCTGTCGGAACTGCGCCGCTTCTCAAACTTTTCCTTCAGCAAGCTGGATGTCGCGGACCGCGAGGGGATCTTCACCCTCGTCGCGCGTCATCGGGATTTGCGCAGCATCATGCATCTCGGAGCGCAGGCGGGTGTGCGATATTCGCTAGTAAACCCCTACACCTACATCGACGCGAATGTGACCGGCACTCTGGTGATGCTGGAGGCCGCCCGGCGGCTGGAGAAGCTGACCGCGATCACCTATGCCTCCTCATCCTCGGTTTATGGCGCCAACAAGAAGCAGCCCTTCAGTGTCGAGGATCGGGTCGATCAGCCGGTCTCGCTCTACGCCGCCAGCAAACGCAGCTCCGAACTGATTGTGCAGACCTACAGCCACCTGCACGGTCTGCCGGCGACCGGATTGCGGTTCTTTACCGTTTATGGTCCGTGGGGCCGCCCGGATATGGCGGCTTATCTGTTCACACGGGCGATTTTGACTGGCGAGCCGATCAAGGTCTTTAACGAGGGCAGGATGGCGCGCGACTTCACCTATATCGACGACATCGTCGCCGGTACGGTCGCGGCGCATGACCGCCCGCCGTCGAAGGGGGCGGACGGGATCCCCCACCGCATCTACAATCTCGGCAATCACCATCCAGAAAAGCTCCTCGAATTCATCGCCGTTCTCGAGCGGCTGCTCGGCCGCACGGCGATAAAGGAGCTCCTGCCGTTGCAGCCCGGAGACGTTCCGGAGACTTTCGCCGATATCGACGCATCGCGCCGCGATCTCGGTTTTGAGCCGAAGACCACGACCGAGGTCGGGCTCGCGCGCTTTGTCGAATGGTACAAGCGCTATCATCAGGTCGATTGACGGGGACCCCCCACATGGAGCGCGGATTTGCCGTCATCGGTCTCGGCTATGTCGGCCTGCCGGTGGCGCTCGCGTTGGCGAAGAAGTTCGAACCGGTCATTGGCTTCGACATTTCGCAGCGGCGCATTGCAGCATTGCAGGACGCCAAGGATGTAACCGGCGAAATTGACGCCGCGGCGTTGCGCGAGACCAGGCTCCGCCTCAGCGCTGATCCGGAGGTTCTGAGCGAGGCGAGTTTCTTCATCGTCACAGTGCCGACGCCGATCGATTCCGAGCGGCGGCCCGACCTTGTGCCGCTCGAAAAGGCATGCGCGCTCATCGGACCTCGTCTGAAGCCGGGGGCGGTCGTGGTTTTCGAATCGACCGTCTATCCGGGGCTCACACGCGAAATCTGCGGGCCGCTTCTCGCCAGAGCTTCGGGGCTCAGGCAAGGTATCGAGTTCAAGCTGGGCTATTCCCCCGAGCGGATCAATCCGGGCGACCAAGCGCACCGGCTCGAGACAATCGTGAAGGTCGTCGCCGGCGAAGACGAAGCGACGCTGGAGCGTGTCGCAGCCGTCTATGCCGGGATCGTCGAAGCTGGGATTCATCGGGCCTCTTCGCTCGAGGTCGCTGAGGCGGCAAAGGTGATCGAGAATACCCAGCGCGACCTCAACATCGCATTGATGAACGAGCTTGCGATCATTTTCGACCGGCTCGGCATACCCACCAAGGAAGTGTTGGAAGCGGCCGGCACGAAATGGAATTTTCTGCGGTTTACGCCCGGGCTGGTCGGCGGGCATTGCATCGGCGTCGACCCCTATTACCTGACCGCCCGGGCCGAAGCGGTCGGCTATTATCCGCAGGTCATTCTCTCCGGCCGGCGCATCAATGACAGTATGGGCGAGTTCCTGGCGCAGCGCCTCGTAAAGCTTCTGATTGCCGCGGAGCGGCCCGTCAAGGGCGCCAGGGTCGGTATTATCGGTATCACGTTCAAGGAGGACGTCTCGGATCTGCGCAATAGTCGCGTGCCGGACATCGTCGAAGAACTGCACGAATTTGGTATCGCGGCGCTGATCGCAGATCCGCTCGCCGACGCGGCCGAGGCGCGGCGCGAATACGGCATCGAATTGGTGCCGCTCGATGCCTTCACTCAGCTCGACGGGCTCATCCTCGCCGTGCCGCATCGCGTGCTCGGCAATGACGGATGGGAGAAGTTCTTCGCGGCGCTCACCCCGGGCGGGGTCTTTGTCGACGTCAAGTCGGTGGTGGACCGTGGCCGGGTGCCGCCCAAGGTTCATTACTGGAGCCTGTAGTGGCGCGATCGCTGGCGCTCGCAACGACAGTAAGAAGCGGACGGTTCGACGCTTGCTCCTGCGTGGTCCTGCGCGGGGCAGCCCAGCGGGCTTGACCCAAGGCTGAGCTGGTTTACGCTGCTTCAGTTGGTACCGTGAAGATCAACTACGCGCTAGGACATCGTGGCGGAATCCCAAATAGAGCACCGGTTTGCGGTCGTCTTGTGCGCCGATGTCGTCGGCTACTCCCGTCTAATGGGAAACGACGAAGAAGGGACGCTTGCGGCGTTGCGAAAAGTGCGGGGCGAAATCGTCGACCCGAAAATCCTCGAACATAAGGGGCGCATCGTCAGAACCATGGGCGACGGACTGCTGGTCGAGTTCAACAGCGTCGTCGATGCCGTGAGTTGTGCAGTCGAGATCCAGCGGGCAATACCCGAGCATGGCGCCGACGTGCCGGCCGACAGACGAATCCGCTTTCGCATTGCGATCAACATGGGCGACGTGGTGTCGGATGGCGATCTGATCTACGGGGATGGGGTTGCGATCGCCGCGCGAATGGAGAGCCTCGCCGAGCCCGGCGGGATCAATGTCAGTCGCGCAGTCCGCGACCAGGTGCGGGATCGCCTGCCGATGGCATTCGAGGATCTGGGCGAGCATGAAGTCAAGAACATCACGCGCCCAGTGCGGGTTTTCCGTATCCAGCTCGAAGAAAAAGCCGCCGCGCCGACCAGGACAGGACGCCGCCCGGCTCCGAGGTCGCCTGAGAAGCCGGCGTTGGCCGTACTTCCTTTCCAAAACCTCGGCGGGGAGGCCGAAGCCGCGTATTTTCTCGACAGCGTCGCCGAGGATCTGATCACCGAATTGGCGCGGGCCCGCTGGTTCTCCGTGGTGGCCCGCAATACCAGCTTCACCTACAAGGGCAAGGGGGCCGATGCGAAGCAGCTCGCCCGCGAGCTGGGCGTGCGCTATGTCGTCGAGGGCAGCCTGCGCAAGGCCGGCAACCGCGTCCGCATTAGCTGTCAGCTGGTTGAGACGGCGACCAGCCAGCATCTGTGGGCCGAACGCTTCGACGGCACCCTTGAAGACTCGTTCGATCTGCAGGACAGGATCACCGAGAGCGTGATTGGCTCGGTCGGACCGGTATTGCGCGGCGCGGAAATCGAGCGGTCCCGCCGCAAGCCGGAGGCTAGCCGGGACGTCTATGATCTGACGCAGTGCGCGCTGATGCTGGCTTTTGCCGAGACGCCGGAAGATAATGACGAGGCTCTCCGCCTGTTGCGACAAGGGCTGGAAAGGGATCCCGCCTACCCCACCGCGAATGCGCTTGCGGCGTGGTGCCGTCACCAGCGACATCTATTAGAATGGCCGAACGCGCAGGACGACGACCGGGAAGAGGCCAAGCGTTTAGCGCGCATGGCGATCGCCCGTGGGGCCGACGTTCCGTTGGCCCTCGCGGTAGCGGCGGCGGTGCGGGCTGCTTTGACGCGCGACCACGACCTCGCGCTGGCCGCGGTCGACCGCGCCGCAATGATCAACCCCAACTCCGCCGTCGTTCTCGGCTTTGACGCCGTCACGAGATGCCTATGCGGAGCGTACGACAAGGCCATCGAGCACGCCCAGAAGGCCATTCACCTCAGTCCTCTGGAGCCGCTCGTTTATTACGCCGCGTTTGCCTTGGCCCTAGCCGATTTGTTGAGCGGGCAGGCCGAAGAAGCCGCGGTCCATGCCCGCAAGTCGATCGAGGGCAACCGCAACTTCGCCTTTGCTCATTGTGTGCTTGCTTTGGCCTGCCTCCGTCTCGATCGCGCCGCCGAGGCTGCGCAAGCCGTTCGCCGGCTCATCGGCATAGCGCCGCGTTTCCGCATCGGGACGTTGCGCAAGATCCGGCTTGCCGATTCCGCGCTGCTGCATGGCGGCCTGGAAGTTCTGCGCGACGCAGGCTTGCCCGACTGAGCTGATCGGCATCACGCGCGGCTTTTTCAAAAAAAGTCGCGCAAGTGTGACTTGGTTCACATATAGTTACCGAGCGGCAGACGACTGTTACCGCATCTTGCGATGAGCGGACGAGTTTCGTGTCGGAGGAGGCGAGAGGGCGCGCGCGGCGCCGGCTTGCGGCAATACTGTTCGTTGGACTGAACCGGCTGTTTCCCGGCGACGAGAAGGACCGCTTCGCCGGGCTGAGGGCCTTTTCGACCGTGATCCTCGGCCCGAAAGTCCTCGAATACGGCGGCCGCATCGTCAGCACACGAAGTGAAGGACTGCTTGTCGAGTTCGACAGCGTCGTCGAGGCGACGCGTTGCGCCGCGGCGCTGCGCGACACGGTGACACAACGGAACCGGGAACTGCCGGAAGAGCAGCGCATCGCGATACGCATCGGCATCAACCTCGGCGATATCATCGCCGAGGACGGCGACATTTTCGGAGACGGCGTCAATATCGCGGCGCGGATTGAAGCTCTGGCCGAGCCGGGGGCGATCTTCGTCTCGGAGATGGCTTATCATCACATCGCCGACAAGGTCGACTTCGAGTTCGAGGATCTCGGCGCGCAAAATTTGAAGAATATCAGGCGACCCATCCGGGTCTATCGGATGGGCGGCGAGACCTTCCGGGAGCTGGCCGAGCCCGGGGGCGTCGAACCCTTCATTGGCAAAAGCGCGACCTTCGACGACCGGCGTGCGATCGCGGTCCTGCCCTTCGCCAATTTCAGCGGCGATCCCGAGCAGGAATTCTTTGCCGACGGCATCACCGAGGACATCATCACGATGCTCGCCGGCTGGCGCGCTTTCCCGGTAATCGCCCGCAATTCGACCTTCACCTACAAAGATAAGACAGTCGATGTGAAAAAGGTCGGTGAAGAGCTTGGCGTGCGCTATGTCGTCGAAGGGAGCGTGCGCAAATCGGGCCGCCGGGTGCGCGTCACCGCGCAGCTGATCCGAGCGGACACCGGCCATCACATCATGGCCGAGCGCTACGATAGGGACCTCACCGACCTCTTCGAACTGCAGGACGAGATCACGCATACGATCGCCGGCGCGATCGAGCCGGAACTGCTGAAGTTCGAGCGCGAGCGCGTCGCCGAACAGCCGCAACACAACGAGGACGCTTACGAGCTCTATCAGCGAGGGATGTTCCATCATTACCGGCAGAACAAGGCGGACAACACAGAGGCACAGGCCTATTTCCGCCGCGCGCTGGCAATCGATCCTCTATATCCGCAGGCCACCGCTGCACTCTCGATCACGCTATCGGCCGCGGCGATGACCGGGTGGGCCGACAATTCCGACGGCGCTTTTGACGAGGCCTACGACTTGGCACAACGGGCAGTGGGCCTCGACCCGCGCTACCCTACCGCCCACTTTGCGCTCGGCCTTGTCAGCATGTGGACCCGCCGGGCCGACCGTGCGATTGCCGCATTTGAGGAGGCGATCAAACTAAATCCGAGCTTCGCCGCGGTGCATGTTCCTCTCGGACAGATGTACCTTTATCGCGCCCGCCTGGAAGATGCGACCCGGCTGGTTGAGAGAGGGATCCGCCTCAGCCCCAGTGATCCGCGGCTCTTCATGTGGCTTCCCGCGGTGGCTGGAGCGCATTACCAGATGCGGCATTACGGGGAGGCCGTCGAAGCCGGGCGCCGGTCATGGTCGCTCAACCGGAACTGGCCGGCTGGTCTCACCTATGTCGTAGCTGGACTCGCGCAACAGGGGCGGATCGACGACGCGCGGGCGGCGCTCGCCGAGCTGAGGGCGCTCGATCCAAGTTTCGCTTTTGTCCGGACCACCCTGCGGCGTCTCTACACGGACCAGGCCGGGATCGACCACATTCTGGACGGCTTGCGCAAGGCCGGGTTCGAGTAAGCAGCAGGCGCCGAAAGCCAGGGGCAACCTCTGGAGTTGTGGGTTTGCCGCCCGCGTCGGCGGAGCGCACTCGCCCTTTCCATCGCGTCTCCGCGGCCGCCCTACCGCAGAAACGTGGCGCACTGACCTTGGGCGCCCCCTTGCGCGATGTTTGAACCCCCTGTCAGAGCGGAGTTGTTCGTGCACTGCAGAGAGCCGCTAACCGTATTGCCGGGGCAATTCTGCTGTCCGGTTGGCTCTCCGATCTCGACCGGGCTGATGTTGCTTTTGACGACCAGGTTCCCCTGGACCTTGCTGCCGCAGACCGCCCCCGGCTGCGGCAGGCCCGCCGGGAGGTTCTGGATCACCAAATTACCCAGTAGCGCTGCGCCGGGTCCGAGCGTGAAGGAGCTTGCTTTCGAAATCTGAACATCGCCGCCGACGCTCGCTGGGCCGGCGAGAACGAGGAGGCCGCCGTTCTCGGTCAGGGTGCCTTCGACGGTGCAGTCGAGGAAGACGCTCCCGCCGTTGATCGTGAGATTTCCCTGGATATCGCAGGGACGTGTGAACCGGCAGTATTGCCCGGGCGATACCGTCATATTGCCCTGGATAATGCCGCTGCGGTTGCCGCTGCTGCAGCTATTCCCGGGTTGTCCCCCTTCCTCGCTCGGATTGGCGTCCGCAAGCGTCAGGGGCGAGCAGACGGGGGGGTTGGAGCCGGGCACCGGCGTGCATGGCAGGGTCGTGCTGGCCTGTGCGAGGAGCACATTCGTGTGGACGATCCGCGGCGGAACCGTCGGGTCGGGGCGCCACGAGCTCGAGATCAGCGAGAGCGATGTCGCGGGGCACCGGCCGAAATTGCTGGTCGTCGTGTATCCGTCGCTGAAGATGTAAGTGATTTTCGCCTCGCACAGATCATCGTTGGTGATCGGAGCGCCGCTCGTCAGGATACTCTTCGAGAAGCTGATGGAATCCTGCGCTTCAAGCCCCGGCGGCTGGAACCTGACCGCCAGACACTCTGCGCCCTCGACTGCGCATGGGGTGCGCGTGGCGCCCGAGTTCTTTGGCTTATCATTGGCGTCCAGATCGTAGGCGATATCCTTCACAAGCGGATTATCGGCCGCATTCGGATAATAGCTCACGTATTGGACAAGGTCCCGCCGAGATTGGGAGACGATGTGGAATCGGTTGTGCTCAGCAAATGTTTGTCCCCCGGGCAGGGTTAGTATCCAGCCGACGAGGGTTTCTCGCGGTTCACCGCCGGTGGGGCCGGACAAATCGAAGACGATCGATCCCGCGGAGCCGCCTGTCTTGACTCGTGCCTGTGTCGTCTCATGCGGTATTGGATTGAGGAAGCCAAGTGTGGAGATCGGGAAAAGCAATCCGCTGCCACCGCTCAGCGCCTGCGTCTGCTGTGACACTGGCAGTTGCGCCGTTGAGGCCTGTTGATATGGCGGGGAGGGAAGGGGAGTGACCTGATCGGCCAGTCCATTGAGGAGCGTTGGTACTGTAGCCGTGCATGCCGGCGGCGTTGTTTCGGAGAAGCCCGCAAGCACACATTGGAGCGTCGGTTCGGTGCGAAGGCTCCCGGTCGTCATCAGGTTGCCGTTGCATGCCGGATAGCTCGGATCACACTCTCCGGCCAAAGGGTTGGCCGGGATCGGCGGCGCGACCCCTCCGGGGGCAAGGTAGACCCCGCTGGTAGAAGGCGGAGTCCAAGACCCGGCGGCGAAGGTCGTGTGGTCCAGCCCGAGATTATGCAAAAGCTCGTGCGCGATCGTGTCGGGGCGAGGCGGAGGCGACGTGCGGGAACGCGGGTACCCAAAGGTGTTCTGCGAGATCGCGACCCCGTTGTTGCCGATCCAGCCCAAGCCGTAGAGCGTGCCCCCCGATTGTTGGGTCGGCGGCACGAGCGTGTTGACGAAGAACAAGTTGACGACGGTAGATGGATTGCCCCACGGGGCAAACGGAAAAACCGCATTGGGGTCGGGGGGCGGTGGGGGGGTTGGGTTGCCTAGCGAAAACGCGTTCGGGGGATTCTGGTACGAGAGGGTTCTGAAATCGGCGCTGTCGAAAACGGTCGCTCCGGTTTCGCTATTCGTTGTCTGCGTAACATTCAGAGTCTGAAAGGTCGTATTGGTGACCGGATTGGTCGGTGAGTTGAACGTTGCTATTGGCTGCAGCGTCAGGTCGACGCCAATTTCGTTCAACAGCGTCCGCGTAACATCCACTCCTCCGCTCGTCGGGTTGGCGGCTCCGTTCGCCGGATTGACGACGAAGCCGATCGGGTTCCCACAATTTAGAGGGTTGCTGCCGTTTGGGTTGCACGCGGTCGTCGGATTTCCTACCCCGGTGGTCGATGTCGTGTTGAACGGCGCACAGGTCGATGTCCCAGTCCCGGCGAGCCCGCACATGTCGATCGGCTGGACCACCATGTAACACACGACGCCGCTCGCAGGGAGCGGCGGCGTGCACGTGGCGTGTGCGCTGCCGGCCGCGAGGCAAGCGGCCAATGCCAATAGGGGAGACGACACCAGCCGGCGGTGAGAAGCGGTCATCTTTTGGTCTCCCTTTGCAACATGCATAAAATTTGTCCCGTTTTTTATCTACCAAGTGTGAACCAGTTCACACTCACCGGCTGACCGGCCCATATCTTTAACCCGGTAACCGAGATACGCTCGTGTAAACCGGATGTGTCAGCATGCTGCCAAGAGGCGGTGAATGCTACAAAAAATTGCAAAATTTTCTATTAACTAACACAATTCGTTGCATTCGAGCGAAAATTTGCCAGACTCCTACCGCGGCGAGGTCAGCCCGCTTCGTCACGTAAAGAGGGGAGGCTCAGGGATGGGTATATCGACACGGTCCCTCATGTGTTCTCGCCTCGGCCGTGCGTTGGCGACCCTCTGCGCGTTCTACGCGGCTCCGGCCCTGGCCGGTGACGCCGGTGGAGATCTGGGTACGCTAAACAGTGCTCTGTTAACCCTCTGCAATGTGACACTCCCTATGTTTGGCGTGACCGTGCCGTTCTGCCCGCAGGAGCCAACGATTACGCAGGGAATCCTGCAACTTGCCGCATGGAACCTTGTCCCCAACGAGATGATTAGCGCGACCAACGCCATACCGCTTGGGCAGCGCGTCAATGCCGGCAGCCCTTCCATCCCGCCGGTCGCACCGACACCACCACCGATCACCTCTTTCCCGGTGCAGGGCACCGCGTTATCAACTCTGTTGGCGAACCAGACGCCGCTCGCCTTTATCAGCGCGTCGCCGGGGCCAGCTGCCGCAACGCAGCTCTACGACCCCAAGGCAGACATCTTCTTCTATGCAGTCGCGAGCCTGTCAAAATCGTCAACTCAGTCCGTGCAGCCGGACACGCTCTATCTGCTCTACGATGACACGGCGCGAACCAACGCGAATTTGTTACAGGGCCAGACTGTCGCGCAGTTTTTGCTCCCGCTGCCGGTTTTGAACACCGACAACACCGAACGTCTCGTCGCGACGACATTGCAATTCCGCGTCCCCAGCGCCGGCGGACCGCCGTGCTCGGCCAGCACCGTCATAGGCAATTTCTCCGGGGCTTCCAACGGAACCCAGACCCTCACCCCCGCCCAGATCGGTATAGACTGCGCTGTCGTCTTTGCTCCCTCGCCGCTTTCGGGGAGCTCGCATGCGATCTTTGAAGTGCAGGTCCCGCTCGTCGTGACCAACGCAACCGACCCGCTTTACTTCTTTAATCCGATCTCCAACGTCAACTTTTCTTTTAAGGCCGACGAAATCGGGTTTACCCCGGCTCCCGCTACACCCCCTATTCTTGGAAGCAACGGAAAATCGATTGGCATCGGCCCCGCCGCTGCGCCGCTCGGACCTCCGCCACCCATCGGGACCGCATCCGCCTACGCGCTCTGCGCCAACGTGCCGGGCGGCAATGGCAACGGACAGGCCCCCGTTCCAGGCGTCGCGGCGTATTACGCAATCTCGACCGCCGGAGAAATGCTGATCTCGGCCGCGATCCCCTCGGCCTCCACGAGTGCGTGTCCGTTCTAGGTTTCGCGCTAAAACGCGCGGAGGGCGACCGTGACGCTCGTCGTGCTCCTCGGCAGCTTGCTCGCGGTCGGCTTGTGGGAATTCTGCCGACCGCGACGGCGGCGGGAGTTTCCGGCCCTGCGGCGGCGCGTCGGTAATATCGGCATCTGGCTCCTCAATATCATCCTCGCCGGCTTCGTCTTTGCTCCACCGGGCGTCTTCCGGCCACAACTCGAGCCTGTGCTCGGCGTGACGTTGCCCGCCTGGCCGCTCTCCGATCGCTGGTTGAGCTTTGCGGCGGCGTTCTTGCTGCTCGACTTTTTGAATTACGCGGTACATCGCGGCCAGCACGCGGTGCCGTTCCTGTGGCGCTTGCACGCGCTGCATCACTCCGATCCCGACGTCGATGTCACGACCTCGGTGCGCCATCATCCGATCGAATATTTGCTCGCCACGGGGTTCTACTGGCTGGCGGTGCTGGTGCTCGACATTCCTGTGGCCGTCGTCGTGACGCACGGACTGGCGGTTTTCGCTGCCGCCGCGGTCACGCACGGCAACATCACGCTGCCGGAATGGCTGGAGCGGCTGTTGCGGCCAATGGTGATCACCGTCGATTTGCATCTCATCCACCACTCCATGTCCTACGACGAGGCGAACAGCAATTTCGGCGCGGTCTTTTCCATTTGGGATCGCCTGTTCGGCACCTACGCCCGGCTCGCACGGACACAGCAGGACCGGATTGTCTTTGGGGTTCGCGAGTTGCCGCGGCGCGATTGCCTGAAGCCCTCTGCGATGCTGATCACCCCTTGGCGGCTTTCTCGCGCAACAGTCGTCGATTAAGATGGCGCGAGGGTAACTTGCTTCGCAAAAGGCCAGCTCTTGTGTTATTATGGATGCGTATGGTTAAGTCTATTATTTTGTTGATTTTCGATTGGACTGGATTGTGTCTCTTACTAGTAATTCCCCGTAATTCCCGGTTCGCCGGATTTAATTCCCGGTTAGGCGCGAATAAATTCCCGTTTGGATGGCAACGGGAATTAGTCGGCAAACGATTGATTCGCTTGATGTTTTTTGGTCCAATTTCGTGCTTTTTGCAGGAAAATCAAAAAATTCCCGGTTCAACGGGAAATACCGGGAATCTTTGCCGCTCGGGAAACCGGTGCCTAAAACGATTTCGCGGTTGTGCCGGTAAGCATGTCGGCCTTGCGGTTGAGTGCGGCGATCAGCCCATCGGCGCCGTCGTTTTTGAGGATCGCGGCGAACTCCGAGCGGCGCGTCGCCACCTCGCTAATCGCGCCATCCAAATAGATGTCGGAGATCAGCCACCCCTCGCCGTTGCGCCGCATCAGATAATCGATCTTCACCGGTTCGCCATTGGCTTTGATGATCTGGCTCTTCACCATGACCCCGGTGGCCACGGGCTCCTCGGCCATTACCTCCAACTTCTGGCCGGCATAGCTGTCGAAGCGGTCGGCGTAGATAGCCGAAATGTAGCGCGCGAAGCTGTCCGTTACCTGCTGCCGCTGCGCCTCGCTGAGCGAGGCCCAGGAGGGGCCGATCGACAAGCGCGCCATCGCCGGAATGTCGAAGCTGCGGCGAATGACCGGTTCAAGCTGTATGAAGCGGCCGCTTTGGCCGAGCGTGTGGCCGTTTTTCATCGTCGCGAGCAGCGCATTATAGAGACCCTGCACGGTGTCGCCGGCACTTGCCAATGCGGCACCCGCCGGGGACGAAACCGCAGCGATACCCACCCCCGCCGCCAGAGCCAAAGCTCTCCATCCGCGCACGGTGGCTATGGTCGGCTTACTCACGGCTTGATCTCCCCGTTCCGCGATCCGTAGAAATTTATCTATTCGCCCTTTAGGTGCTTTCATCCCTGCGGCTTTCAAGCGCATGGCTGGAATGTCGCTGGATCATCGCGATTGCCGCCGCGCCGACCTTGAAAAAATTTCGTCGCGCGCCTCCAGCCACCGCTACTTGCGCGATAGTGTCCTGGTTCTCCTAAGGACTTGTTTAGAACTGAAGTAATCAAGAGCAGCCAGTTCTGGTAAACGCGGGCGCGGGTGAGGGAAGGTTGGGGCTGGGATTATCAGGGCCTTGTCCTGGCTGCAAGGCGGACGAAATCGTGACTCGAGCACTGCCCGGATTTGCGAAACCCCCGGATCGAGGTATCACAGTTGAACGTTGTCGCGACAGCAAAACGAACGGGGAAGGCCGCCCATGAATCAAGACGACAAGAAGATCCACATCAATTTCTGGTACGTCATCGCCGCCATTCTCGCGATGCTCCTCATCCAGGATCTCTATCTCGCCAGCACGCAGCGGACGCCGATACCGTACAGTCAGTTCCAGACCCTGCTCGACCAAGATAAGATTGCGAAAATCGCGATCGGTCAGAATTACATCACCGGCGAGCTGAAAGAGGCGCAGCCCGACGGGCTCAAGGACTTCATCACTGCGCGGGTCGACCCGGAGCTCGCGCAGAACCTCGACAAGCACAACGTTGTTTATAGCGGAGTTGTCGAGAGCCACTGGCTGCGCGACCTGCTCTCGTGGGTCCTGCCGGCGATTTTCTTTGTCGGGATATGGATGTTCGCGATCCGCCGCATGGGGCAGGGCGGCCTCGGCGGATTGATGACGATCGGCAAAAGCCGGGCAAAGATTTATGTCGAGAAGGACACGAAGGTCACCTTTGCTGATGTCGCCGGCGTCGACGAGGCAAAGGAGGAGCTCCTCGAGATCGTCAACTTCTTGAAAGATCCGATCCGTTATGGACGCTTGGGGGGCCGCCCGCCGAAAGGCGTGCTGCTGGTCGGCCCGCCGGGCACCGGCAAAACGCTGCTCGCTCGCGCCGTGGCCGGCGAGGCGGGGGTCCCATTCTTCTCGATCTCCGGCTCCGAATTTATCGAGATGTTTGTTGGGGTCGGCGCCGCCCGCGTCCGCGATCTCTTCGAACAAGCGCGCCAGCACGCACCGGCCATCATCTTCATCGATGAACTCGATGCGCTCGGCCGCGCCCGCGGCCCGTATGTCGGCGGCGGGCAGGACGAGAAGGACCAGACCCTCAACCAGCTGTTGGCCGAGCTCGACGGGTTCGACCCGTCCAGCGGCCTCGTGCTGCTGGGTGCGACGAACCGTCCGGAGGTTCTGGACCCGGCCCTGCTGCGTGCCGGACGGTTCGACCGGCAAATCCTCGTCGATCGCCCGGACAAAAAAGGGCGCGAACAGGTCCTTGCCGTGCACTTGAAGAAGATCGCCCGGCTCGGCGACGACGTGAAGCCCGACCAGATCGCGGCGCTGACACCCGGGGCCACCGGCGCGGATCTCGCGAATTTAGTCAATGAGGCGACGCTGCTTGCGACTCGACGCGGCGCCGACGCGGTCACGATGGAGGACTTCAACGCCGCGATCGAGCGTATGGTCGCCGGTCTGGAGAAGCGCAATCGGCTCCTCAATCCGTTGGAGCGCCGCGTGGTTGCCTATCACGAACTTGGTCACGCAATGGTGGCGCTGGCGCTGCCGGGGACCGAGACGGTGCACAAGGTGTCGATTATCCCGCGCGGCGTCGGCGCGCTCGGCTACACGATACAGCGGCCCACCGAAGATCGTTACCTGATGACCCGCGCCGAGCTCGAGAACAAGATGGCCGGGCTGCTCGGCGGCCGCGCCGCCGAGCAAATGGTGTTCCGGGAGATCTCCACCGGCGCCGCCGACGATCTCGCACGGGTGACCGACATCGCGCGCGCGATGGTGTTGCGCTATGGCATGAGTGATGCGCTTGGGAATGTCGTCTACGACCGCGACCGCTCGCCCTTTCTCCAGCCGAACGTGCCGGTGCCGCAGGAACGCAATTACAGTGAGGGGACGGCGGAAGCCGTCGACCGGGCCGTGCGCAAACTCGTCGACGGCGCGTTCCAAAAAGCCTCGGCGATATTGCAGCAGAACCGGGCGCTGCTCGACCGCACGGCAGCTGCGCTGCTCGAGACCGAGACGCTGGACGAAACGGCGATCGCGCGTTTGAAAGGCGAGATCGCCAGCCCGCCGGCACTGCCGACCCCTGATCTGCAGCCTGCAGCTGCCGTGGCGTCTTGAACGAGATCGCGGCGGCTGCGAACTGCCTAAAGAATAGTCAACGATGTCGCTGCCATCCTACACTATGGTGGCACGCGCCCGACAGCCGCGACCCACTTTCCAATTCATTACCCACTATTCTATTCGGCGGCGGCTTGCACGGTGATTGCATAGGCGGTCTCGCCGTGAACCGCGTCATCGCCGACCGCCAGCTGCGACTCCTCCATGCGCAGCGGCACGAAAATCGAGATCACCTTGAGAATGATAAACGTCGCGATGGCGTTGTAGGCGATGATGAACGCCGCACCCACCAGTTGGAACAGGAGCTGACTTCCCGGGTCGCCGTAGAGCAGGCCGGTAACGCTGACCCCGGGCGCGTCCTTGTCGGTGCCGATGTACTCCAGCATCTCCGGGTTCGCGAGGATGCCCACGAGCAGACCACCGGTCAGGCCGGCAATCCCGTGTGTGGAAAATACCCCCAACGTATCGTCGACTCTTATCATGAGCCGGCTCTTCTGGAGCTTGTTCATCGAAAGCCACGGAATGATGCCGGCAACGATGCCGATGATGATGGCTCCCCAGCCATTGACGAAACCGGCGGCAGGTGTGATTGCCACCAAACCCGCGATCATCCCGTTGACGGCGCCGATGATCGACGGTCTGCCATAAGCCATCTTGTCCATCAGCGTCCACACGAGGAGGCCGACGGCAGTGGCGGTGTTCGTGTTGAGCACGGCAGCCCCCGCATCGTGGTTGGCGAAGTAAGGATCACCGCCGTTGAAACCGTTCCAACCCAGCCACAAAAGGCCGGCGCCGATCAAAGTGACCAGCAGGCTGTTGGGCGGGAATTGTTCGCGATCTGCCCGCAGGCGCGGCCCGACGACGGCCGCCGCGACAAATCCCGAGGTGCCGGCCGCGAGATGGATGACATACCCGCCCGAAAAGTCTTGCACGCCCCCGCTTTCGGCTAGGCCGAGCACCGAGGCTAAGTTAGCGAGCCAGCCGCCCCCCCACAAACTGAACGCTCCCACCGTGTAGACCAGCGTCATCCACACCGGGCAGAAGATCACCCAGGCCGTGAAGTTCATGCGACCGAGCACCGAGCCGCCGAGGATGATCACCGTGATCGCAGCAAATACGAACTGGAAAAAGATCAGCGTGGCCATTGGGAAGGTCAGCTCCGGCATGCCGGAGGAAGCCGCCGGCACCACCGCCTGACCTGTAATGAAGCTCGCCGAGGTCGCCAACCCCGGCTTACCAAGGAATGGCAGCCACTGCTCCCCGAACGCCATGTTATAGTCGAAGAGAACCCATACGACTAACACCGAGGCGAACGCGTAGAAGCACATGAACGCGGAATTGATCGCCCATTTCTGCTTGACATACCCGGCGTAGAGAACCGCCAAGCCGGGGATGCTTTGCAGGCCGACAAAGGTCGCAGCCGCCAGCTGCCACGCGTTATTGCCGGAATCGAGCCATTTTGGTGATGGTACAAGCATTGACCTTTTCCCGTTGTTTTCGGTTGCAGAGAGCGCTCACAACCACCGGTCCCCAAATTGCTGGGCCGAATGAGCGGAACGAGTGAGTTTGATGTGGCAAAAGCCATGCCAGCCGGCATCCCATTAAGGAAGCCGCAAGCTCCGTCGCTTCGCGGAAGGCTGCTAGCCTTTCTTGATTAACGTTTTAGGGTCGAGCGCACAAAAAATAGGCAATGATGAGGCCTGGCCGTATGCCGTCGGCGGCTTGCTTTGCAGACAGTCGGGATTTGGGTAAGGATCGGCGCATGGCGATGTGGGCGTAATCTTGTACCGCAATCGTTCTCTAGTACGACGCGTAGCCGGTCTGGCAATGGGTTTGGCCGTCGCGGCGCTCGACGGCAATTCTCAGGAGAGCCTGACGACGCTCACTTGCACCAATCCGGTGAGTGGTGCGTCTTGGCAAATTGTGGTCGATTACACCGGAGCGACGGTTGATTCCTTTCCGGCGACGATTACACCCGCGGCGATTTCCTGGTTCGACCCGAAGGACGGCGGCCACTACAGGCTCGACCGCAAGTCCGGTCGGCTTTCGGCAAGTGTAGCGTCAAGCACCGGGGGCTTCGCCCGACATGCTCACTGTGATCTCGATACAGCGCGGTGATGCCGACGGCGGCGAAATCGCGCTCGCATCAACTTCTTGTTGCTTGTTGCGATCTCGGCCGCGGAAAACGCACTTTGATCGGGCATGACGGCTATGGTTGAGACGGGCGTAAGAGCCAGCATCGGGTTCGCCTCGAAGACCGGGCTGCGCAGGGACAACGAAGATTTCGCCGGAGCTTTATCGGGCGCCGAGCTGCCCGAGCCTCGGCAGGAGGTGATTGCCGCAATCGCCGACGGCATCGGCGGCGCGAGCGGTGGGCGCATCGCGGCCGAGACCGCCGTGCGCGGTTTCCTGGACGGATTTTGCGACCTGCCAGAGACCATGGAGGTTCTGCGGGCCGGGGCCAAAATCGTCAGCGCGCTCAACGGCTGGATCAATTCGATCGGGCGGAAGGACCCCGAACTTGCGGGAATGGGCTGCACGCTAACAGCGCTCGTGCTGCGCGGCCGTGTCGCTCACCTGCTCCATGTCGGAGATACGCGAGCCTACCGGCTAAGCGGTGACCGGTTGACTTGTTTGACCACCGATCACGTACGTCAGGACGGCACGGGCCGCTCGCACGTGCTCAACCGTGCGCTGGGAGTGGAGGCAGAGGTGCGTCTCGACTACGCCGCCCAACCGATCGCGTTGCACGACCGCTTCCTTTTGTGCAGCGACGGCGTGCACGGGTTTCTGCCGGAGCAGAGCATCGCGGATATCCTGCGCAAGCGCTCCGCCCCCGATGATGCAGCGGGTGCGCTGGTTGCGGCAGCGCTGCACTCCGGCAGCACCGACAACTGCACCGCGCTGGTTCTAGACGTCGTGGCGCTGCCAACAGCCGGATCTGTCGACACTGGCGGCACCATGGCAGAGCTGCCGCTGATCCCAGTCCCGGTTGGCGGCGAGACGATCGACGGGTTCGTCGTGAAGGCGCTGATTTCTGACGGGCGCTACACCCGGCTCTTCGCCGCCGAGGACGAAATCGAAGGCGGTAGCGTCGCCTTGAAGTTCCCCAAACCGCAGCTCGCCAGCGTCGACGCTTATCGCGCAGCATTTGTCCGCGAGGCTTGGGTCGGCGCGCGGGTCGACAATCCCTGGCTCGGCCGTGTCATCGAACTGCCACCGGGACGCCAGACCTGCCTTTATACCGTAATGCCGCTCTACCAAGGAGAACTCCTGGAAACGCGGCTTTCGCGAAGCCCGGCGCTGGGATTGGAAGAAGGACGAAACATCGCGGTCAAACTGGCCCGCGCCATGGCAGCGCTGCATCGCGACGGCATCATTCATCGCGACATCAAGCCGGACAACGTGATCCTAGAAGGCGGCGGATCGCTGAAGTTGATCGATCTCGGCGTCGTTCGTGTGCCGGCCTTGGAGAATCTGGCACCCAACGAGATCCCCGGCACGCAGGCCTATATGGCGCCGGAAATGTTTGAGGGCGAACCCGGCAATGAGGCCACCGACATTTACGCGCTAGGCGTCACGATGTTCCGCGCGTTCACGCGTGAATTTCCGTACGGCAATGTTGACGCCACCAGCCCGCCGCGCCGCAGCGGTCCACAAGACTTTTCCTCGCTCCGGCCGGATCTTCCATCCTGGCTCGCAGCGGCACTTGCTCGCGCGATCGCAATCGATCCCGCCAGACGCTTTCGCGATATGACCGAGTTCGCGCTCGAGATAGAGGCAGGGCCGGCGCGCCCTGCGGCCGAAATTCGCCGGCCGCGCACGCTTTACGAGCGCGCCCCGCTCCAGTTTTGGCAAGGTTTGGCCGCTCTTCTGGCGCTTGCGCTGCTCGTGTCGTTGCTGCTGCGCTAAGCATCTCTGAAATCCTGTCGCGGCCGCGCCGGCTCTCAATTAATCTTCTCTCTACCGCCCGCCACATCTGTATCGGGGAGGATAGCTATCGTGTCATATGTTTATGTCGTGCAAATGGATATCCCGCCGCATCTCGAGAGCGAGTTCAACCGCATTTACGACGAGGAGCACGTTCCAACGATCCTCAAAGTTCCCGGGGTCCGCTCGTGCGCGCGCTACCGCCTCGAGCACTCGACAATGTCGACAATGCCCCGCTATCTGGCGATTTACGAGGTGGATTCGGCTGAAGTCGTGAACAGCCCTGCCTGGCAGGAAGCCTCCGATCTCGGTGAGTGGAAACCGAAGATCCGGCCGCATACGACCAACCGCCAGCACAGCGTCTTTCGGAGGATCGCCTGAGATGGCCCACATCTTCATGGTGCAATTGGATGTCCCCGCTGAACACGAGGCCGAGTTCAACCGCGTCTATGACACCGAACATTTTCCGACGCTCTCGAAAGTGCCGGGGGTCCGCTCGGCGGCACGCTACAAGCTGGAACATTCCACAGTTCCAGGAATGCAGCGCTACCTGACGATTTACGAGATCGATTCGCCCGACGTGTTGAAGAGTGCAGCCTGGGAGGAGGCGGGCAATTTTGGCGATTGGGTCAAGAAGATCCGGCCGCTTTTGACAAGCCGTCACCACAGCATGTTCGAACGCATCGTCTGAGGGGGAACAGAGGTGATCCGCGTCATCGCCATCATCACCGCCAAGCCTGGCATGCGCGAGGCAATCCTCAAGGAATTCCATGCCAATATGCCGGCGGTTCATGCCGAGAAAGGCTGCATCGAATACGGGCCGGCAATCGACGCCGAGGGGATCGGCAGCTTCCAGACGAGGTTCGGCCCCGACACTTTCGTCGTGATGGAGAAGTGGGAGAGCCCCGAGGCGTTAAGAGCGCATGCCGCCTCGCCGCATATGGCCGCCTACGCCGCCAAAACCCGCGACATGATCGCAAGCCGCGTCATCCACGTGCTGCAGTCGGGGTGACATCGAAGCCACTATAGCCCCTCACCCTAGCCCTAGCCCCTCGCCCCGCTTGCGGGGAGAGGGCTAGGGTGAGAGGGAGAAGCGGCGTGGTCTTGAGCTGACCTGCAATACCGCCTTTCCCGCGAACGCGCGGTCCAATAGCTTGCGGGCAATCGGGCCGAGCTTCGTCCATGGCGACTCGATCGCGATATGCGGGCGTAGCACATGGTCAGCGTCGAGGCGCGCCAATACCGCCAACCCTGCGGACGCCGGCTCGCCAGTGCGCAGTTCGTGAAACAGGATCAGGCGGTATAGCCACGCACCGCCGATCGCAATGAAGTCGCGGCTGTGGAGCGTCGCGGCGGCGGATTCCGAGACGCGGAAAGGGACGCGTGCGCCGCCGGGGGCCAGCATGGACAGCGCTGCGGACCGCCGCACTGGCCCTGTGAGATAGCCCGGTTAACCTCGCCCACGATTGGGCGAAATCGCCGTCAGCCGCTCAGTTGCTTCGTGGCGATTGGCTGGCGCGAGCTCTACGGGCTTTACGGCGACGCTCTCGGGGCTCTTCGGATCGACGACAACGGCACGTTTGGATTGGCCCATTGCAATCTCCTCATAGGGGCGATTGGTTGGCGCTGCATCGCGATTAACGTTACACTCGATTTCTCTAGCCGGGAGGAACGACCGATGCTCGTCATGAACGTGATTGCCGAGATCTTGAAGCGCGAAGGCGTCTCGACGCTCTTTTGTTTCCCGACCACGCCGATCATCGAAGCCGCCGCCGCGGCCGGCGTTCGCCCGGTAATCTGCCGCCAGGAGCGAGTCGGCGTCCATATGGCGGACGGCTTCGCGCGGGTCTCCAAGGGCCGGCCGCCGGGCGTCTTTGCGATGCAGTATGGACCGGGCGCGGAGAACGCGTTCGCAGGGGTCGCGACAGCGTTTTCTGATTCGAGCCCGGTCGTATTCCTGCCGCTTGGCCACCCGCGCGAAACCGCGCAGCTCTTCCCGATGTTCAGATCGAGCCGCACCTATGCCTCGATCACCAAATCGGTCGAAGAGATCATCCTGCCCGAGCACGTCCCCCATGTGATGCGGCGCGCCTTTGCCCAGGTCAAGAATGGCCGCCAAGGCCCGGTAATGGTGGAAGTGCCGGTGGATGTCATGACTGCCGAAATCGGCGTCGACCCAGCAGAGTACCGACCGGTTCGCATCACTCGGTCGGCCGGTGACGAGCGCGACATCGACGAGGCGGCGCATATGCTGCTCGAGGCGTCCTGCCCGATGATCCTCGCAGGGCAAGGGATCTTCTATGCCGAGGCGACCGACGAGCTACGCCAGCTCGCTGAATTACTGCAGGCCCCGGTGATGACGACCTTCGACGGCAAGAGCAGCTTTCCGGAGGATCACGCGCTGGCCCTCGGGTCGGGTGGCGGCACCTTTACCGGGCACGGCCGGCATTTTCTGCATAAATCCGATCTGGTGTTCGGCATCGGCTGCAGCTTTACGCGCCATGGCATTGCTACCCCGGTATTGCCGCCCGGCAAGAAGATCATCCACGCGACGAACGACACGCGCGACCTGCACAAGGCCTTTGCCGCCGATCTGGGGATCTTGGGCGACGCCAAGCTGGTGCTCGGGCAGCTGATCGAAGCGGTACGCGGGGGGCTGGGCGGCAAGACGCGCGGGAATGGCGTCGCTCAGGAGATCGCGGAAAAGCGCGAGGAGTGGCTCGCCCGCTGGCAGCCCAAGCTGCGCTCCGACGAGCGGCCGATCAATCCTTACCGCGTCATCGCAGAGTTCATGAGCGTCGTCGACCCCGCAGAGGCGATCGTCACGCATGATTCGGGCAGCCCGCGCGAGCAGCTCAACCCGTTCTACCGCGCGAGCCGGCCGCGCGGCTATATCGGCTGGGGCAAGTCGCACCAGCTCGGCACGGGGCTTGGCCTCGCGATCGGCGCCAAGGTCGCCGCACCCGACAAATTCTGCGTCAATTTCATGGGCGACGCCGCGTTCGGCATGACCGGCCTCGACTTCGAGACGGCGGCGCGCTCCGGCATCCCGATCCTGACCATCGTGCTCAACAATTCGACGATGGCGATCGAGACGCATGCGATGGCCCTGTCGCACGAGCGCTACCGCGCCCGCGACCTCGGAGGCAATTACGCCAACATCGCCCGCGACCTCGGCGGCTGGAGCGAGCGGGTCGAAGACCCGGCGCAGATCGCCGACGCGATCCTGCGCGCCCGCCGCCAGACCGAGGACGGCCGCGCCGCGCTGCTCGAATTCATCACCAGCCAGGAGCAGGGCTTCTCGCACCGCCGCGGCGCCGCGGAGTAGCGCGGATCGTCATCCCGCGACCACAAACCGCTCGATCGTGCGCTGATTGAAGGTGAGGCCGAGGCCGGGGCGGTCGGGCAGCACGAGCTCGGCGTTTTCGAGCGCCGCGACGCCGTCGAACAATTCCAGCATCCAACCCATGTACTCGACGGTCAGCCCATTCGGCACGGCCGCGACGAGGTGGGTGTGGATTTCCGGGATCACGTGGCTGACGACCGGCAGATTGAACGCCTCTGCCATGCCGGCGACCTTCATCCATTGCGTGACGCCGCCGACGCGGATCAGGTCGATCATCACGTAATCGACCGAGCGCGCCTCGATCATGTGGCGGAACGGGACGATGCCGTAGACAAGCTCGCCGCCGCAGATCGGCGTCGCGAGCGCCGCGTTGACGCGGGCAATGCCGGGATAGTCGTCATGCGCCGTGACGTCCTCGAGCCAGAATAGCCCGACCCCGGCATCCTCGACGCGGCGGCCAATGTCGATCGCCTGCTCGACGCGCCAGCGCTGGTTGATGTCGCACATCAATTTGATGTCGGGGCCGATCGCCTCGCGAACCCGCACCATGCGCTCGACCTCTTTCGCGGGCGTCGTCGGCTCGGGCAGGGCGAGCTGTGTCTTCATCTCGCGGAAGCCCTTTTCCTTGAGCCGCCGGGCTGCAGTTACGACCTCGTCGAGCGACAGGTAGCGGCGCAATGAACCGCTGGCATAGCAGGGCACGCGCTGACGTGCGCCGCCCAGGAGTTTCCAAAGCGGTTGGCCCAGCGCTTTGCCGCGGATGTCCCACAGCGCGATGTCGAGCGCGGCGAGCGCCAAGGTGAACATGCCGGCCGGCCCGGAACCGCCTGCCGCGGCGCGCAGTTTCGCGATGATCGCCTCGATGCGCAGCGGGTCTTCACCGATCGTCAACGCGCCGAGGTCGTCGACGGCCGCCTTCAGGGCGCGGGTGATCGCGCCGCCGTAGAATGTGACCGCGACGCCTTCAACGCCGTCATCGGTGCCGAGCCGCAAGATCACGAGCGGCCGCGCCACATTGGGGTCCTCCCGCGTATTGGCGAGCGGGTCCGCCTGCGGCATCACGAGAATTTGCGAGTGGACATGCGATATTTTCATCGGATGATCCTTTTCACGCCACCTTGTAGCGCTCGAGCGCGGCGCGGTCGAATTTGAGCCCGAGACCGGGCGCGGTCGGCATCGCGAGCTCGCCGTTTTCGGGCCACGGCACCTCCTCGAAGAGATGCCGCAGCCACGGCATGTATTCGACGGTCAACCCGTTCGGGATCGCGCCGATCAGATGCACATGGACCTCGGGGATCAGGTGGCTGACGACAGGCAAGTTGAACGTCTCGGCCATACCGGCGACTTTCATCCATTGCGTAATGCCGCCGACGCGCACGAGATCGATCATGACAATGTCGACGGAGCGCGCCTCGAGCATGTGCCGGAATGGCGCGATACCCCAGAGATACTCGCCGCCCGCGACCGGCGTCGAGAGCGCGGCGGAGACCCGCGCGAGTCCCGGGTAATCGTCGGCCGTCGTTACGTCTTCGAGCCAGAACAGGCCAACCCCAGCCTCCTCGATGCGGCGGCCGATATCGATCGCCTGCTCGGGGCGCCAGCGTTGGTTGATGTCGCACATCAATTTGATGTCGGGACCAATCGCCTCGCGCACCCGCACCATGCGCTCGACCTCCTTGGCCAGCGTCGTGTCGCCGGGGAGCGCTAGCTGCGTCTTCATTTCGTGGAAGCCTTTCTCTTTCAGTGTCGCCGCGGCGCGCACGACCCGTTCGAGCGACAGGCCGCGCATCAGTGCGCCGCTCGCATAGGTCGGGACCCGCTCGCGCGCGCCCCCCAAAAGCTTCCACAAAGGCAAGCCGAGCGCCTTGCCGCGGATGTCCCACAGCGCCATGTCAAGCGCCGAGAGCGCTAGGTGGAAAATTCCGCCGGGACCGGCCGATCCCGCTGCGGCGCGCAGTTTCGCCGCCACCGCCTCAACGCGCAGCGGGTCCTCGCCGAGCGTGAGCGCTCCGAGCTCATCGACGGCGGTCCTGAGGCTGCCGGTCAGCGCACCGCCGAAATAGCTGACGCCAAGCCCGGCCAATCCGTCGTCGGTGGTCATCTCCAACGTCACGATCGGACGCGTCGCGTTGGGGTTCTCCGCCGCCCCAGCGAGCGGCTCGTCGGCCGGCAAGGCGACGATTTGCGAGCGAACACTGGATATCTGCATCGGGGCATCCTCAGAGTTAGAGCGGGGATCGGCGTCGCCTTTGGAAGCATCGCATGGCTGTCCCAGGTGCTCAACCACCGCTTCGCCACGAGGAGCATCGGCCAACGCCTTCGCCGCAAGGGGTTGCCAGACAAACAAAGCCGATCACAGCAACTTTCGGCAACCGCCATGCAGCGCCGAGCTGCGTTTGCACCCAACCCATTACATTATTGGATTGACCTCCCTTATTCCTGGCACTGCCAGGGCGCTAATTTGTCGTAATGACGTCGACAATCGGAAGGACAGCAAAAAGGCGCGACACGGACCAGCAAATGCGAGTCGCAGCCCCGCCGTGAGTTTGCTGCTGATGGCATGAAAATCGGTGTTCGACCGCGGCGCCGCTGCAAGGCCAGATTTGATATCCCGCGTCGCCAAATCACGCTGTCGACGCTAACTCTGCCCCCAAGAGAACCACAAATGACGCGGGTGCCAAAGCCAGCAGAGTTCTGCCTTAACCAATAAGATTAGCGATGAAAGTCGCGATATTAAGTATAAATACCGTTGAACATTTTCGGCGTTTTTGAGCAATATCGGGTGAGCGCAATGCTCGATAGTAATCTGTACATTGGATGCGAGTTATGCATAGAGACGAATATGAGGCGGCAGTTGCGGCATTTATCCGTAGTAACGGAATTACCCGTTGTCCGACGGCCTGCGCATTACCGACGCAAGCTTCGGTAAGCGAGGTCGATCGTGTGGCGCTGCAAAACTATGCAGCGGCTCGCTCCAAGGCGCGCCGCCAACGGATCGCCGCGCAAGAGCAATTCTTGTGGGCCTTCAGAGTGCCGGCGGTGTCCGGTGAGTAACGTGATCGGGCATTCGACAGCGCGAGTACCGTCAATGGGCGACCTTCCTCACCCCAATACCCGACGATGGGTGGTCCGTCGAAAAGCCGCCGTCGTTGCTGCGGTGCGGGCCGGCAAGATCACGATGGAAGAAGCTCTGCGTCGGTATCAGCTCACTGAAGAGGAGTTCCTTTCCTGGCAACGCGCGTTCGAGACCCACGGTCTGCCGGGTTTGCGGGCGACCCGCATTCAGCAATACCGCGAACCTCGCCGGCCGCGCGGCTCGCGGGGGCGCCGCTGAGCGGTACTGGCTGCGAGCATTGCGGTCGAGCCGACCGCTCGGCCGGCCTGCCAGCGATTGTTTGATATGCCCCAAGCGTGAGGACGTTCCGTCAGAGTTAAGGTTAACCATTTCAACATAGTTGATTGCTACCCTTTCGGGCAGTGCAGCCGCGCGGCGGCGAAGCCGCCGAATGGTGCGCTCCTGGCACGCTGCCGCTGCCACGGGAGGGCTGTCGCGATTCTTGGACGAAAGGACGGTGCGGACCAGCGGTTTCCAGTCCGCCGAAGACTAATATTTGCTGGTATAGTCCTCGCGGCAGCAGCATTGGCTATTCAATGCTGCTGGTATCTCTTCATTGACGCTTATCTCGACCATATCGAAGGAAACGTCGTCATTAGCGCGTGGCAATTCGCGCAGGGCACGCCGCTTTATCAGAGCGAGGACGCGGCGCCGGTTTTCGCGAATTACTACGGTCCCCTCGCTTATCTCGTCGAGGTTCCGGCTCTGCTGCTGCTTGGCGCTAGCACAGCAGCGACCAAATTGACGTCCTTGGTAGCCCTAACCGGCACTGTCATAGTACTGACATGCTACTTCCTTCGCGATCCGGCGGAAGGCGACGCAGATCAGGGCATTTTCTTTCTGGTCGCCGCCCTGCTGCTGTTCGCGCCGATCAGTTATTGGGTACGGCCTGATCCGATTGAGACTTTTGCCGTTGCCGCGGCCGTTGCCGCAACGAGAAGCCGTTGCCGCCCTTTATGGGTCGGGTTCTTTTGTGGAGTGGCGGTCAACCTTAAGGCGCATGCAGGCCTTTATTTCCTCCCGATACTTGTTGATTTGTGGTGGATCGCCGGCTGGCGGGCCTTGCTCCTAGCAGCCGGAGCGGGTGCCGCAACCGCCCTCCTGCCGTTTCTTGCACCAGGCATCTCAGCGCAGGACTACCTGACCGGGCTGTCGCAGCAGATTGGCGGTCGTGCTCAGACATTGGTGCAGCTCCCGTGGGTCGTGATTTGCCTAATGATGTTATTGCTACCGATCGCAATACCGCTGGCCGCGCAACGACAGCCGGCGCGAACGACCCTATATGCAGTGGTGGGGATGGCGGCGGCGCTCGTGTTGCTGTATCCGGCAACCTTTCCCGGCGCCGGAGCTTATCATTTTCTCCCGCTCGTTCCGGTGCTCGCCGATGCGCGATACCGGCTGCGGCCGTGCGGCGTCGATGCAGCGCTCAGTCCTTTCGCGCTTCTCATCATCGGCTTGCCCGTGGCCAGCGCCAACCTGCAGCTACTCGCGGCAAAGCGAGAGACCGGACCGCTAATCGCGCAGGCGCTCGCATTGGCGCGGGAACGAGGGCCAGGGACCGTTCAGGTCGGTTACGGCGATAATTTGCAGAGCTACATGTCGAGCCAGCTGATTAGAACCGTATTGGCGCTCCACTCGTATCCCGCATTTGTCGATGCGCAGATCCTCATGGAGCTCCACCAGATCGGGATCGAGGGCTCGGCGCGGTGGATCCCTGCTCTTCAGGGATGTCGCGCCCGGAGATGGCTGCTGCCCAGGGGCGAAACTCCCTTTGCGGTCGCCAATTACTTCTACGACGGCGCGCGGCTGTTCGGCGAGCGGTTCCGCGACACGTTTTTCAGCAATTACTCGCTGGTCGGGAGCAGCGAGGATCTCGACGTTTGGGAATGCAAGCGACAACAAACGAAACAGGACGACGGCAGGGCTTCGACTTTCATGCCGTCGGCGAGCCCCTAGCCGAGCACCCCTCCCGGCAGCGAGGCGCCATCGTCATTGGCCTGCCATCTAACTGGGCGCTTATTGGGTGCCGGGGTTCGAGCGGGTGGTGCGCGGTGGCGAAACACCTCCATCCCGACCAGCACCGCGAGCGTCGCCGCGATCATTGGCCCGACGGGCAGGCCCGACGATTCCGCGAGGCTGCGCGGGGTCAAACAGAGAAGAAACAGCCCGGCCAGAGCGACTTTCTCGCCGTAAAGAAGTCGCCCTTGGCCGCCTCCGCGCAACAGCCAAAGAGCGGCCACCGCTCCCAACAGCAGATCGTAAAACATCGCATGAGGCGCAGCGAGGAGCGAGGCCGAAGCAAGGGTTGCCGCTCGAAACGGCAGAGGAACGTTGCGCCGCCAAACCCGGGCAACGGCGATCGCGGCGGCCAGGGCGATGCCCGCTTGCACCAGATAAGCGATGGTTTGGCTGCCGCCAAGCTGGCGCACCGCGCCGAACGCGTTGATATAGCCGGAAAACGGAATGCGACCGGTGGCATAAACAGCAGATGACGCCGACAAAGCCAGAATGAAATCTCGCCATGTCTCCCATCCGAACGCAGCCAGCGACATGAGACACAGCACGGCAGCCGAGGCGAACGCCGCTCCGAAGGCGCGCCACTGACGCCCGGCGGCAAGAGCTATTGGGATCAGCAACCCGAATTGGGGTTTATAGCAGAGCGCGCCCAAAAGGAGGCCCGCGGAGAGGGGCCGGCGGTCGATATAAAGCGTTCCTGCGCCGAACAGTGCCGCTGTAAGGAAGGCATTTTGTCCGAACCCGAAGTTCCAAAATACGATGGGGAAGGATATCACCGGCAGCAACGCCGCCCAACCCTGCTCGTCGAGAATCCGACGCGTAACCAGCAAATAGAAAATGATCGTCATCAACTCAAATATCAAGAACGATACCAAATATGGAAAGCGAGCAAGGGCTGCACAATATAATAGAAATACAGGTGGGTAATAGAAGAAATTATAATCGATGCCGATCTCAGTGGCTCGTTGCTCCGCGGCATAGTGCTCCGCCTGGTCGTAGGCGCGCTCCGGTGTGCCGGCAATCGCCAATGTTCCTGCAGCATAGAAGCTGACAAAATCGGTAGTATTGGGCTTGTGCAGCGGCACGATCAAGCCGTAGGTGCCGGCGGCGAGGAAGAGCGCGGCGAAAACTTCGACTACGATGAGCGCACTGCAAAACGGAATGAGAAAGCGGCGTTCGAAGAGATCCGATAGTCGCCTTTTCTCGACATGCCTGGGCGGGTCTGCCTGTGGACCCCACCCGCGGCGGAATCGGCGCAACAAGGACGCGCAAAGCGCGCCATCAACCTCCCGATCACGCGAATCGGTCGCTAGTACTGTCGCATTGCGCGCATCACTGGCGCCATTGCGGTCATCGTGACCGGCCTCCGCGCCCTTCATTGCAAAACGACCTCACTTTCCCGATAGCGGAGGCGCCGCAAAGCGAGGGTGAGGACCGTGATCAAAATGAGCGGCGCGATCGGCAGGCTGCCAAAGACAATCCCCTGCGGCGGGTCTCGCAAGAACACCAAGAGAGCCACCAGTCCCAAAAACAACCCGGTTATGACAAGTTGCTCGCCTTTCAAAAACCCGCGTTGCAACTGATCCCGCACGAGAAAGGCGGCCGGAACCACAATCGTGGCCATGTCGTATGCGAAGGCGCAAGGTGTAGCGATGATGGTCGCGGCCGACAGTATTGCCGCCTTCAAAGAAAACGCCGCCGCCGATCGCCACACGGACCACACCAACACCGCCGCTGCCAAAGTCGCCAAGCCTTGCGCGAGCCAGGCGACTGCAGCACCGCCATGTAGGCTGCGCACCAGACCATATACGGTCTGAAGATAACCCCACGCACTGTCGGCATCCGCGAAGAGGTTGAGACCGGTTTGCGACAACAACTGGCGAGGAAAGCTGATCCAGACGCCCGCACCAAACGCGACCGCCGAGGCCGCGGCCAGCAGGACCGTAGTCGTCGCGGCGCTTGCAACTGCCGGCCACAGCCCGGTTGCAAGGAGTGCTACTGGGAGCAGTAGCCCGAATTGCGGCTTATAGGTGAGACCGCCGATAAAAACCCCCGCCAATACGGGCTTGCGCTTGAGCAAGAATAGCCCGGCGCCGAGCAGCGAGGCCGTGAGAAACCCGTTCTGTCCAGCGAGCAAGTTCCACGCGCTATACGGCCAAGCCAAAACCAGAGGAATGGCCGCGGGACGCCGAACAATACCGTAAATAACCCCAATGCAGCCGACTAGCGTCGCCGTTTCCCAGCCAACGAACGCGAACAGGTAGGGAAAGACCGTGAATGGGACGAGAACGAGCAGATAGGTGGGAGGGTATGGCCAATTCGGATAGAAAAAATCGCTCTGGCCTGCCAGTGATGCCTGGGCGGCGACGAATTTATTGGGCTCGTACAATGACTCCGCCCGCCCGTGTGCCGCTTGTACGGCGCCGATCCATTGCGAGGTGAAGTCTGTGTAGACCGGGACGCCTTTAGCGTCGACGATCCAAGTCCCGGCTGTGAAGACGGAGACGAGGAAGGCGGCGTAGGTCGCGGCGATCGCGTAGGCGTAAAGCGGCACCCGCGACGCCGTCAACACCTGCGATCCGGGAACCGGCACCCCGCGCAATGCATTCGCGATCATCAGGACACATCCGGCACGCTTTCCTGAGCGCGCTCGTGAACCGCACCTTCGCTGAAGCTTCGACGGCGGACACGCGCCCCGCCGCGTGGTTTGAAATGCAGAAAACGCTCGACGGCCCACAATGCCATCGAGCGTCCACCCTTGGCGGTCGCCTTCTAGCTGATTACACGCTGTTCGCGATGGTGCTGAACTCAGACTTCAAAGAGCTGCCGACCAGGCTGAAGGCGGCAATCGCTGCAACTGCGATCAATGCGGCGATCAGTGCGTATTCGATCGCCGTGACGCCGGACTCGTCCTTGACCAGCTTCATGAGAGTGCGCAACCGGATTCTCCCTTGGTTGAAAATGCAATCGCGCGCAGCTTCCTTTGAAACCTTTAATCAACCGTAAAAACGCAGCGCATTTGTTGGGGACAGCCTCGCGCCCGCACACCGCGGCGCAGCTTGCCCCGGCGCACCGCCAAGGCTGCCGCTTGCCCGGGCCGGCATCGGGCTCCGGCTAGATAAAGCCGAGCCGATTGAGACTTGGTCGCCCGGTGGCTCGCTTGACGACCGCCTCAGCCCTTGATCTTCCAGTCCCGGTCGACGTGCGGCACCAGGTGAGGCGGTAGTCGCGAGCCGGCGGTCTTCCAGCGACGATGTGATGGCGCGCCAGGTGGCAAACCAGACCACCCGGGTAGAATAGCCGAAGTATCGTGGAGGTGCCGTGGCTTTTCGTCTCCGGATTGCTCCATGTCTCGAAGCGCCCGACCTGGCTCGTGCGCGTTGCTCGGCCGCAAGCGCGGCCAGTTAGCCAGCCGCGAACACCGGGAGCGCAATCAGCACGCCCGACAGCCGCGTCGGCGCCTATGTGATCAAGACCGACGAGAACTTGATGATCGCGCGTCGTGCCCGTGCGCTGAAACACCGGCAGGGAGGGAGATCATGTCCGAAACGCCCGATCGATAGCCCCCCTATCCGGCAACGCGCTCTGCGCCCCGCGAGCCAAGCAGGCGAGCGCGCCGGCTACATTCGCGCGCTGCAGAGCTGTCACGAGGGGGAGCCCCTCATCGAGGGCCGCGGCGAGAACGCCGGTAAACGCGTCGCCTGCGCCAGTGGTATCGACGGGCTCGATCGGCAATGCTGGCACGTCGAGAGAGGTCCCGTCGCTGAGGAAGGCGCTTGCGCCGCGCGCGCCGCGGGTCACGATGAGGGCCTGACGAAGCCGGCGGCCGACTTCCGGCATATCGGCGTCCAATACTGCAGCTTCGCGCTCGTTGGCGACGAGAAGGTCAAGCTCCCGCAACCGCTCTGGGTCAAGCAGCCGCGCCGGCGCGAGGTTCAGAAGGCATCGCCCCCCACGCAGGCGCACACGTCTGATCATCGCTTCGGTTTCGGCGGGCGCAACTTCCATCTGCGCCACGAGCGTCGTCTTCGCGTCGAGCCGTTCGTCGGGCACTTGGCCAGCGTGAACGCTGAGATTGGCGCCGGGCGCAACGGCGATCGCGTTCTCTCCGACAGGCGAAACCACAATCGCGGCGCAGCCTGTCGGCCGCTCGACGATCCGGACTAGGCTTAAATCGACGCCGCCTTGACGCAACGAGCCTAGCGCGATCTTGGCAAACCTATCTTGCCCAACGGCTCCGGCGAGCACAACCTCCGAACCAGCGCGGCGGGCCGCCAGCGCCTGATTGGCGCCTTTGCCTCCCGGTGCGAGCACATAATCGCTGCCCAGCACGGTTTCTCCCGGTTGCGGCAAAGTCGGAACCGGGAAGATCAAGTCGACGTTGATAGACCCAAAGCTCAGGATCATGGGCGAGGCCACCAAAAGACATCAAATTGCGCCACGCGCTTGCAAGCAAATTGTAGCAATTTGAGATAGTATCCGCGGCTGACTAGGTTGGGGGCAGTATGACGGGCTTCGAGACACGCCCTCTGGGGCGGACTGGCCTCAGAGTGACGGTTCTCGGGCTCGGGACGGGGACCCTCGGTGGTCATCGCGTCCCGGTGTCGCGCCGGGTCGCGGAGGCGATAATGAGCGCGGCATGGTCCGTTGGCGTCCGTTATTTCGACACCGCCCCCTTTTATGGCTTCGGTCTGGCGTGTCGCATCGTCGGCGATGCGCTTCGCGAAATGCCGCGCGATCAGTGGGTGCTGGCGACGAAGGTCGGGCGCTTGCTGCGTCCTCGCGCCGATCCATCGCCGGACCCGCTTCTTCGGCGTCCAATGCCATTCGATGCCTTCTTCGACTACTCGTACGACGGGGTCATGCGCTCGTTCGAGGACAGTCTGCAGCGCCTGGGCCTTGCGCAAGTCGACATCCTCTACGCCCATGACATCGGCCAGCGGCAGCATGGCAGGGCTCGCCACGCGGCGATCATGCGCAGCTTTCGCGAGGGCGGATATCGCGCGCTGGAAAAGCTGCGCTCTTCGGGCCAAGTGCGGGCTATCGGGATAGGCGTGAACGAACACCAAGTGTTGCTCGAAGCAATGGAGTGGGGAGCCTGGGATGCCTTTCTGCTTGCGGGACGGTATACCTTGCTGGAGCAAGCGCCGGTTGAGGATCTGCTGCCGCGATGCGTGCAATCGGGTATCTCCGTCGTGATTGGAGCCCCTTTCAACACCGGAGTTCTGGCCGGCCGCGAAACCTATAATTACCAGCCTGCGCCGGCCGAGATCAGCGAACGGGTGAGTGCGATCAAAACGCTTTGCGACCGCTATCGGGTGCCCCTCATTGCGGCGGCGCTGCAATTCCCGCTTGCCCATCCCGCTGTCGCCGCCATTCTGCCCGGGCCGCGCAACGTCGAAGAATTCGAAACCAATGTGCGGCTCCTGCGCTATCCAATTTCCGCGGCGCTGTGGAAAGATCTGCGCGATGCCGGGCTGATCCACCCGGAGGCACCGACACCGGCCTGAAGGCCATTAGAGGAGACCGCCATGAAGCTCACTGGAGCCACGATCCCCGATTTCGTCGTCGAGCGGGTGATTTCCCGCCGCGGCAGCGAGCATTGCTTTGCCGATCTCGATCCTGCACGAACGGCGCTGGTGGTGATCGATCTGCAGCACGCCTTTATGGATGAGGCGGTGGGGCACGCCGTCGTGTCGGCGGCCCGCGACATCGTGCCCGCCGTCAATCGCCTGGCGACGGCGGTGCGAGAGACGGGCGGCGGCGTGTTTTGGATCAAGATGAGCCATGACGACCGTTGCCTCGAGGACTGGTCGGTGGCGTTCGAGCTGGCGACCCCAGAAATGCGCGCGAAACGCATCGCCGCGCTTTCGGAAGGGACGCCGGGGCACGAGCTGTGGCCCGAGCTCGACGTGCGGCCGGAAGACGAAATCGTCAAAAAATATCGTTATAGCGCGTTCATGCCGGGAACCTCGGAGCTTCCCGGCCGGCTGCGCGCGCGCGGCTTCGACACTGTGCTGATTACCGGGACGGTCACCAACGTGTGCTGCGAGAGCTCGGCGCGCGATGCCAACATGACGAACTTCCGCACGGTCATGGTCAGCGACGGCAACGCCGCCAATAGTCAGGAGGAACACGAGGCGTCGCTGACCGCTTTCTACAATGTCTTCGGCGATGTAATGGACACCGACATGATCATCGCCGGCCTGCGGCGGGGCAGGCAGGCGCGCGCGGCCTGAGGGAGGATGTTGTGCAAGAAAATCGCGTCAAGCGAATCCTGCGTGAGGGCGGGCTTGCGCTCGGCACGCATGTCGGCGGCATCGCCGATCCGCAAATCGTGGAGCTGATCGGGCTCGCCGGTTTTGATGCCGCGTTCATCGATATGGAGCACACCACTTACGATCTGCACGACGTGCAGCTCGCGGTGATGGCGGCCGAGCGCGTCGGGATCACGCCGATTGTGCGCACCCCCGGCTTTGACCCCGCTTTCATCTTGCGGCTGCTCGATATGGGCGTGCAGGGTGTCCAGGTGCCGCATGTCAGCAGCGCTGAGACCGCCCGCGCTGCCGTGGGGGCCGTGCGCTACCCGCCGCTCGGCGAGCGCGGCATGGCGGCGGGCAGCCGAGCCGCCGAATACGGTCGCATCTCCCTCGTCGAGCACATGACGCAGTCGAACCGCGAGGTTCTCCTCGCCTGCATGATCGAGGATATGGAAGCGGTCGAGCGGATCGACGAAATCGCTGCGGTCGACGGCGTCGACCTTTTGGCGGTCGGACCATCGGATCTGTCGCGCTCGCTGGGCGTCAGCGGCCAGCCTGATGATCCTCGACTTATTGCCGCTATCGATCGCGTCCGCGAGGCGGTGAAGAAAGGCGCCGGCGCCCGCCTCGCCTTGCCGCTCAACCATGCGGCCTTTCCACGCAACGCGGCCCAGCTCAAGGAAGTCGGGGCCGGCTACACGAATTGCGCGCCCGCCCCGGAGGCTCGCCTGCTGCACTCATTGCAGACGCAGCTGGCCGAGGCGCGCAAGCTCCTCGGCTAGCCTTTAAGCCGCCGCTTGCGCAAGGCAGGCGGCCCGGTATCGCATCATGCGCCAGATGAGCCGGCCCGTCCTGCGCGCGAGCCGACCATGCGGGTTCAGCCCTATGACCCTGAAGATCAGCGCCACTCCGTGCGCAACGTGGTTCTCACGGCAGAGCGCATAGGCGCGCGCGGCATAGGCGCGGCTGTAACGGCGGCGCTCATAAGGCCGCACCGCTTCGTTTGCCGCATAATAGGCGTAGGCGAGCTCGTCATCCTCGGATTCGGCGATACGGCGGGCCGCGACGCGGAGCCGAACCCAGAACCCGATCCGGTCAGTTTCGAGGCAGCACTGAAGGTGTCTATAGAACAGCTTGTAATGGCGGATCTCGTCGGCCGCGATATTGCGGCAAATCTCCTTCAGCACCGGCTCCTGCACCGCATCGCGCAGCGCGCTGTAATAAGAACTCGTACCGACCTCGACCATGCAGCGGGCGATCATTTCGCCCGAGCGGGATCCTCTTCGTGAGACGTCGAGATCGAAATCGACCTTGTAGCCCGCCCGAAAGCGCTGGAAGGCGGCGTCAAAATCGTATTCGGGGTCGGCCATCGCCGCCCAGCGCGCCAAGGCCTTGCCGTGCTGGATTTCCTCCTCGCCCCACCGGCGTGCGTTTTGTTGAAAGCCGGGATCGTCGTGAAAAATGCGGCACAAATGCTGCGCGTAAGCGGCGCCATTGTATTCGACGAGGCTCGCCGCCTTGACAATGGGCACGATGTCCGGGTCGACTTTGCCGCGATCGAAGTGTCCCCAGAGGATGTCGTCGAGCGTCCAACGGCCCATTGCGCGCCTATCCGGCCAGTTTCTTCTTGAGAAATTCGTTCACGAGGGCCGGATTGGCCTTGCCTTGCGTCGCGCGCATGACCTGGCCGACGAAGAAGCCGTAGAGCTTGTCGCGGCCGACGCGGTATTCGGCGACTTTGTCGGCTTGCGCAGCGAGGACCTGATCCACCGCGGCGGCGATCGCGCCCTCGTCGGTCACTTGACGCAGCCCCCTTGCCTCGACGATGGCCGCGGGATCGGCGCCACAGGCGACCATTTCGGCGAAGATTTCCTTCGCGAGGCGGCCGGAGACCGTGCCGTTGGCGATCAGGTCGATCAGCTGACCGAGTTGATCGGCCGAAACGGGCGAGGCTTCGATCCCGATGCCGAGGCGGTTCAGCGCCCCGAACAAGTCCCCCATGACCCAATTCGCCGCAGTCTTTGCATCGCGGCCTTCTGCGACGCGCTCGAAAAACAGCGCGGTTTCGCGCTCGGCGACGAGCACCGCGGCATCCTCCGCCGACAGACCAAAATCGCGTACAAACCGCGCCTTCTTCGCGTCGGGCAATTCGGGAAGCTCGGCGCGCAGCCGTGCCACCCAATCGGGGTTGAGCACCAGCGGCGGCAGGTCGGGATCGGGGAAGTAGCGGTAGTCATGCGCTTCTTCCTTGGAACGCATCGGCCGGGTGATACCCCGCGCGGTGTCGAACAACCGCGTCTCTTGCTCGACCATGCCTCCTTCCTCGAGAACCTCGATCTGCCGGCGCGCCTCGTAATCGATCGCCTGCATTACGAAGCGGACTGAGTTCAGGTTCTTGATCTCGCAGCGCGTGCCGTAGGGTTCGCCCAGACGCCGGACCGAGACGTTGCAGTCGCAGCGCAGCGAGCCCTCGTCCATGTTGCCGTCGCAGGTGCCGAGATAGCGCAAAACAGAGCGGAGCCGGCGCAGATAGAGCCCGGCCTCCTCGGCGCTCCTGAGATCGGGCTCCGAGACAATCTCCATCAGCGCAACGCCGGCCCGGTTGAGGTCGACATAGGTCTGGGCCGGATGCTGGTCGTGCAGGCTCTTGCCCGCGTCCTGCTCGAGATGGAGGCGGGTAATTCCGATCTCGCGCGTCGTGCCGTCCGGCATGTCGAGCACGACCCGGCCTCGCCCGACCACCGGCTGCTGATATTGCGAAATCTGATAGCCGGCCGGCAGGTCGGGATAAAAGTAGTTCTTTCGGTCGAAGATGCTCGTGAGGTTGATCGCGGCGTTGAGCCCGAGCCCGGTCTTGACCGCCTGCTCGACACAGAACCGGTTGATGACGGGCAGCATGCCGGGAAAGGCCGCATCGACCGGAGAGACCTGCGTGTTGGGCTCTGCCCCGAAATCGGTCGCAGCCGCCGAGAACAGCTTGGCTTTCGAGATCACCTGAGCGTGCACTTCGAGCCCGATCACGGTCTCCCAAGCCCCCGTGCGTCCCTCGATCATGAGCGGGCTCCCGCGAGAAAGCTGGGCAAATGCCGAAACTGTGCCGCGCTCTCCAATACTTCGGCCACGCGCAACACCCTCTCCTCGTCGAACGCCCGGCCCATGATCTGCAGGCCGAGCGGCAGCCCGTCGGCAGTCGTCCCGGCCGGGACGGAGAGCGCGGGAATGCCGGCGAGGTTTGCCGGCACGGTGAAGATGTCGTTCAGATACATCGCAACGGGATCGTCGTTTTTCTCGCCGACCGGGAAGGCGGCCGAGGGCGCGGTCGGAGCCAGGATGCAATCGACCTTCTCGAACGCGGTCGCGAAGTCGCGCATGACCAATGTGCGCACCCGCTGCGCCTTCAAATAATAAGCGTCGTAATAGCCTGCCGACAGCACATAGGTGCCGATCAGCACGCGGCGGCGGACTTCGGCGCCAAATCCAGCCGCCCGTGTCAGCTCGTACATCTCTTCGAGGCTGTTGCCCTCGACCCGGAGCCCGAAGCGCACGCCGTCGTAGCGCGCCAGGTTGGAAGAGGCTTCGGCTGGCGCGATGATGTAATAGGCCGGCAGCGCGTACTTGGTCGTCGGCAGGCTGATCTCGACTGGCTCGGCCCCAGCCGAGCGCAGCCATTCGGCGCCTTGCTGCCACAATGCCTCGATCTCCGCCGGCATGCCATCGGCCCGATATTCCTTGGGGAGCCCGACGCGCAGACCCCGGATGTCACCGGTCAGCGCCCCTTCGAAATCCGGTACCGCAGCCGGCGCCGAGGTCGAGTCCTTGGGATCGTGACCGGCCATTGCGCGCAGCATGATTGCCGCATCGCGCACCGTGCGGGTCATCGGACCGGGGTGATCGAGCGAGGAGGCGTAGGCTACGATCCCCCAGCGCGAGCAGCGGCCATAGGTTGGTTTGAGACCGGTGATGCCGCAAAAGCTCGCCGGCTGGCGGATCGACCCGCCGGTGTCGGTGCCGGTCGCGGCAACGGCCGCGCGCGCCGCAACAGCAGCGGCCGAGCCGCCCGACGAGCCGCCGGGGACGAGCGGGCGGTTGTCTCCCGGTTGGCGCCACGGGCTCTCGACCGGGCCGTAACAGCTTGTGGTGTTGGACGAGCCCATCGCGAATTCGTCGAGATTGGTCTTGCCCAGCATGACCGCGCCCGACTGCCAGAGCTTGTCGGTGACCGTGGATTCGTAAGGCGGGTGAAACCCGTCGAGGATGTGCGACGCCGCCGTGGTCAGCACGCCCTTGGTGCAATAGAGGTCCTTGACTGCGATCGGGATGCCGTCGAGCGGCAACGCCTCGCCGCGGGCAAGCCTATGATCCGCCGCCTCGGCCATCTCCAACGCCCGCTCGGGTGTCGGCGTAATATAGGCATTGAGCGGCGTGGCCGCTTCGACCGCGTCGTTATAGGCAAGCGCGAGCTCACGCGCGGAAAACTCTTTGGCTGCAAGCCTATCGCGCGCTTCGGCGAGGCTCAGAGCCAGGAGGGAGGCATCCTTCACTCGACCACCTTCGGAACAACAAAGAAAGCGCGAGCCGTGCGCGGAGCGTTGGCGAGGATATCCTCGCGGCGGCCGCCGTCGGTCACCTCATCCTCACGCATCGGCAAGGCCTTCGCCGCGGCGCTCGCGATCGGCGGCACGTCCGACGTGTCGACCTCGTTCAGCTGCTCTACCCAGGTCAGAATATGCGAGAGCTGGTCGGCCAAGGGTTCCAGCTCGGCTTCGGCAAGCCTGATCCGCGCCAGCGCGGCGATATGCGCCACGGCGGCCTTGTCCAGCGCCATGATTTCACCGTCTCCGAAAAGCGCGATCCAAACGGGCTATCATTGCTCATGATTCTAAACAATCCGGCCGAGCTGTGCGAGGCGGTGCCGTCCGGCAAGCGGCTGATGGGTCTCGACGTCGGGACGAAGACGATTGGTCTCGCCTTGTCGGACCCCCGCCGGGTCATCGCGACGCCGCTCGAGACAATCCGACGCCGCCGCTTCCGCGATGACATGGCGCGGCTCTTTGCACTGATCGACACTCGCGACGTCAGCGGGCTCGTCATCGGGCTGCCGTTGACCCTCGCCGGAACCGACGGACCACGAACGCAATCCGTGCGCCAATTCGCACGAAACCTCATCGCGCTCCGCGATCTGCCGGTCGTTCTGTGGGACGAGCGCCTCTCTACCGCCGCCGTTACGCGAGAGATGATCGCTGCCGACCTGACCCGCAAGCGCCGCGGTGAAATCGTCGACCGCGTCGCCGCCGCCTACATACTGCAGGGCTGTCTCGATTACCTCGGCCGTGTCAGCTGATATCCTCGGTTGCGTTGTGGGCGTCAGCGGTCAATCGGCAAAACCGAGATACATCGCAACGGCGCGAGTGATGCGTCGCAAATCCGCCGTGTCGAGTTGTCCGATCACCCCACCGATCCGGCGAATGCGCACCGATTGCAGTGTGTCGATCATGGCTTGGCAGGAGGCCGTGAGGCCGTTGTCGGTCGACGGCGTAATGTCGACCCGCAGCAAGGGTGCATTCCGTCGAAAGCTGCTGACTGGCACTAGGCTGACTATTTGGTGTGCGGCGAAATGATTAGAACGCAACACGATCGCCGGTCGGGGCTTGCCGAAGGCGCCGGGCAGCGCGACGGTGACCACGGCGCCGCGCCTTATGTCCATTCGGTAATGAGGTCCTCGGCTGCGCTGCGTTCAAAAGCGTCGAGCAACGCCTCATCTTCGGGCGACAGTTCGGCGAGCGCCCGCATATCGTGGGCGGCTTGCTTCGCAAACGCTGATGTTCGGCTGTCCGGTAGCCATAATTGCACTGGTCGCAGCCCTTCGGCGCGCAATCTTGCGCGGTGATCGCGAACCGTCTGTGAATTGGTCTTAGCCATACCTTACATGTAATGAATCAGTGGGCGATCGCAAGCCCCAAATGCAATGCCGCGATCTGTGCCTTGCAATAGCGGCCGGGCAAGCGCCAACTTTATCGCTGCACCATAAGCTAATTTCTTGCGAGCTGCCGCATGAGCAACACGACAGACCTCGAAGCCATCCGCCGTCAGCTGGCGCTGACGATCCATGCGCATTGGAAGATCTTTCTCGCGCAGGGCATCTTGATGATCGTGCTCGGCCTGTTAGCTGTTGCCGAGCCGAACGTGGCTACCCTGGCGGTGGGTATCTTTGTCGGCTGGCTATTCTTCGTTGGCGGAATTTTCCGAGCAATATCGGTGTGGCATTCGCGGCACGCGCCGGGTTTCGCCTGGTCGATGCTGACCGCGGTGTTGTCCGTCGTGCTCGGCCTGATATTGATCCTGCGGCCGCTCGCCGGCGTGCTGACGTTGACGATGGTGCTGGTGGCTTTCTTCATAGTTGAGGGGATAGCCTCGGTCCTCGGCGCGATCCAGCATCGCGAGCACTTGCGCAGCTGGGGCTGGGTGCTGTTCAGCGGCTTCATCGACTTGCTGCTCGCGTACCTGATTTGGGCCGGCTGGCCGAGCTCGGCCGACTGGGCGATTGGTCTCCTCGTCGGCGTCAACATGCTGTTCTTCGGGCTTTCATTGGTGATGACTGCGCTCGCGGCGCGGCTAACGGGCAACCCATAAGACCCCGGTTAGGTGGCCGGCGCCGAGGAGGGCGGCGACCAGGGACCCTGGGCGCTTCGCTCCGGCGATTCGCCCGTGCCGGCCCGCGCCAGCGAGGTGATGCCGGCGACGCCGCCGAGATTCATACTGTCGACCGCGCTGCTCGGCACGATGATCGTGCTGCCGCGTTCATAGAGCATGTTCATGCCGCGCAGGTGCAGCGCGACCGGGTTGTCGGCGTAGGTTTGTGCCGCTTCGACGAACTTCTGGGCGATTTCGGCTTCGGCGGTGCCGAGGATCACCCGCGCCTGACGCTCGCGCTCCGCCTGCGCCTGGCGGCTCATCGCGTTCTGCAGCGCGCTCGGGATCCTGACGTCGCGGATCTCGACCGACCGCACATCGATGCCCCAGTTCGCGGTCTTTCCATAAATCGTCTGCCGCAGCTCCTGGTCGGCCGCTTTTCGATTGGTAAGGAGCATCGCGAGATCGGCGGCCCCGATCATCTCGCGCAGCGAGGTCTGCGCCGCCCACGAGATCGCCTCGCTGTAATTGGCGACTTCGAGCGCCGCGCGCCTCGCATCGTTGACGATCCAGAAGATGATCGCATCGACATCAACCGGCACCGTGTCACTGGTAAGCGTCTGCTCGGCAATGAATTGGGTCGTGCGCAGGCGGGTATCGATCAGCGCGGCCACGTTATCGAGGATCGGAACGATCCAGAATAGACCTGGGCCTCGCACGGCAAGAAATTTGCCCGCTCGCAAGACCACCGCCCGCTCCCACTGCCGCGCCATCTTCAGCGAGACGAGCGCAGCAACGGCTAGCACGATCAGAATGGCGCCCGGTGCGATCGCGTGGCCGAACGCGATCGCGATAAAGCCGAGACCGCCGAGAACGATCGCGATCGCTAGCGAGATCGGGTTGGGGCTCATCGCTCGGCAGTCTACACCGAACTCCTGGCACCGAGCACCTTGCCCGCGGGCAACCTTCCCCCTATAGTCCGCGGCTCATGCAGGAAGCCGCCCGCGACGTCGCGTTCCGGCACCGTCATCTTCTCGGCATCGAAGGTCTGTCGCCGGAGGAAATAAACCATTTCCTCGATCTCGCCGACGGTTACGTCGACCTCAATCGGCAGGCCGAAAAGAAACGCACATTGTTGCGCGGTCGCACGATCATCAACTGTTTCTTCGAGAACTCGACGCGGACCCGCACCTCTTTCGAAGTAGCGGGCAAGCGGCTTGGGGGCGACGTGATCAACATGGCGGTCGCGGTGAGCTCGATGCACAAGGGCGAGACGCTGATCGACACCGCGATGACATTGAATGCGATGCATCCCGACGTACTGATCGTCCGTCATCCGGAATCGGGCGCCGTGCAATTGCTTTCCGAAAAGCTCGATTGTGCCGTCATCAACGCCGGTGACGGCAGCCACGAGCACCCGACACAAGCGCTGCTCGATGCGCTGACGATCCGGCGGCGCAAGGGTCGGCTGAGCGGCCTCACCGTAGCGATCTGCGGCGACGTCCTGCACAGCCGCGTCGCGCGCTCGAACATCGCACTGATGAACATCGTGGGGGCGCGAGTGCGCGTCGTCGCGCCGCGCACCTTGCTCCCTGCGGAGATCGAGCGGCTCGGCGTCGAGGTGTTTCACAACATGGCCGAGGGACTAGCAGACGTGGACATCGTCATGATGCTTCGGCTGCAGAGCGAGCGGATGCACGGCGCATTCATCCCCTCGACGCGCGAGTACTTCCATTTCTTCGGCCTCGACTACGACAAATTGCGCGCGGCAAAACCGGACGCGCTGATCATGCATCCCGGGCCGATGAACCGCGGTGTCGAGATCGGCAGCGCGGTCGCCGACGACATAGACCGCAGCCTGATCCGGGCTCAGGTCGAGATGGGCGTCGCTGTCCGCATGGCCTGCCTCGAGATCCTGACCCGGGATCTCGGCAATGGACCGCCTTTGCCGTGAACCGGCTGCTGTTCCGCCGAGCCCGTTTGTTGGATCCCGAAAGCGGCCTCGATGCTTGCGGTGATCTCATGGTCGAAGGCGAGCGGATCGCCGCTGTCGGCGGTGGTCTCTCGGCGGCTGGGCGGGGCGCAGAAGTGGTCGAGGCCGGTGGGCTATGCCTCGCGCCGGGGCTCGTCGACATGCGCGTGCAATTACGCGAGCCCGGCGCCGAGCACATGGAGTCGGTCGAGACCGCAGGACAAGCCGCAGCCGCCGGCGGCGTCACGACGATGGTTGCCCTGCCGAACACCAATCCGCCCGTCGACGACATCTCGGTCGTCGAATTCCTCGCCCGCCGGGCGCGCGAGGTGAAGCTCGCGAAGGTCCATACTTATGCCGCCGCGACAAAGGGGTTGAAAGGCCGCGATCTCACGGAGATGGGGCTGCTCGCCGCGAATGGCGCGCTGGGATTCACCGATGGCGCGCAGGCGGTCGCGGATGCGCTCGTAATGCGTCGCGTGCTCGCTTACGCCCGGACGTTCGACCTGCTGGTCGTTCAGCATCCCGAAGAGCCGAGCCTCGCGCGTGCCGGCGAGGTCAGTGAGGGCGAGATCGCCACGCGTCTCGGTCTGCCGGCGATCCCCTCGGCTGCCGAAG
>Ga0126378_10000195_pt1 | contig 46881 bp, 47 predicted proteins | sample PanSoiMetPlot_23_FD_92587 | JGI IMG/M metagenome (GOLD analysis project Ga0126378, IMG submission 92587) | Tropical forest soil microbial communities from Panama - MetaG Plot_23 | ecosystem: Environmental > Terrestrial > Soil > Tropical forest > Bulk soil | place: Panama | collected 2016-02-17 | reverse complement strand
GTGACAGCCGGCGCACCACTTGGACGAGCGCACTCCGGCGACGTCCTGCATGTACTCGATGCTCTTGCGGTACCACTGATTGTTGAAAGAAGAAAAATGGTGCATCGAGCTGTTCCACTGATCGTAGATGTCCGCGTGGCAGCGCTGGCAGGCGTCGGACTTCATGAAGTATTCGGAAGGAATGTTCCCGCCGTGCTTGGTCTGCGCGGAACTCGGGAAGAATTTGCCCGAGGCGCCGTCGCCCTCCCGGTCCATGGAGTCAGGTGGCATCAAGGGATTGGCAATGTGATTCGCCGGCGCGTCGCGCCAGCCAACTTCGCGCGTCCACCACACTCCGATCGAAACCATGCCCATGAGAATCGCGAGCGACGCGAAACCCAGCGCGCGTCCGAGAGTGGTTCCGCTCAAACACTCTTTCGAATCAAGCCACGCGCCGAAATGGAAAAATGTACCGAGAACGCAGAGTGCGGTGTGCGCCAAGAGCAGCGACTTTAGGCGAAGAGGGGTTCCGGTTTTGATCAGCACACAACCGAGCAGGGCTCCGGCGGACAAGGAAAGCCAACCAAGGCGCGCCAGAGCAGCTGTATCACGGAGCAAGCGCAGGAAGTAAGCGACCAGAAGGACGGTAAGGATAACTCCAGCTGCCATGTGCAACAGGTCCACAGCGGCATAGGTGATCGTAGGCGAGGGAAACCCGTACAAGTACGCGGCAGTGAGAGCCAGGAAGGCCAAGAAGCGCGTTAACCAACGGTTCGAATGCTCAACGTACATCTCTGCTCCCAAGGTCGCGGGTGATCGCTACAAAAAAAGCGACCGGATGTCTGAGATGCATCCGGTCGCGATTCAGTTTGGGGTGCCCCGAAGCAAGCCAAGGTGTGGCTAAGCTGGAGGCGATGGTGCTAGTGGCCATACTTATAAATTTATGCCGCGAATCGGGCAATACTGCGAAAACATTAGAAGCGGCAAAATCATGAAAAACAAATAGGCTAGCGGCAATAATACAAAACCATTAGCTAATTCAGAGCGGCTCTATTCCCTTTCCTTCCAGGCACTTATAAGCCTTCTGAGCATCAAGGGCTTTGTACTCTTCGGTGCGGCCGCTGGGCCAGTTGAGCACCACGCGATCGATTTTGTCGCGCTTGGCCAAGCCAAAGGTCGCGGGCAGCTCGGATTGCGAAAGATAGCTAGAACCTCCACGAACCATGCGCGATTGGTGCAAATCTCCAGCAAACATTTGCACGGTGGCCCCGATGGCATCGCGGTTGGATTTCGTTCCTTGCAGTTCAAAACGGATGCTGTGGTTGCCAGCCAATTGATCGTTGCGAAAAAAGACTGCCGTGCCGTTGTTAGTAGTCATCAAAATGTCCAAGTCGCCGTCATGATCGAAATCCGCATAAGCCAGGCCGCGCCCCACGCGAGGTTTTTCGAACCCGCCCCCAGCTTCGGCTGCGACGTCGCGGAATTTCCCGTTACCCTGATTCAGAAAAAGCTGCGCAGGCTGCGCGTAGCCGACATTTCCGCGGATGTTCCTCACCGTCTCATCGATATGGCCATTAGCGACCACGAGATCCAGCGCGCCATCCAAATCTACGTCGAGAAACATACAGCCAAAGCCCAGCGTGTTGCGTGATGCATTGCCCACCCCGGAGGCGATGGAGATGTCATCAAAGACCCCGGGCGAGCTGCTGCGGTAGAGACCAATCATTTCGTTGTCGAAATTGGTGATGGCGATTCCCGGCTTACCCGAATTGTCGAAGTCGCCGACGTCCACGCCCATTCCGGCGCGCGCTTTCCCTTCGGTGCTGAAAGCCAATCCAGCTTCAACGGCAACATCCTTGAACTTGCCGTTGTGCAAATTGCGGTACAGCTTGTTGGGCTGGGTATCGTTGGCAACGAGCAGATCGGGCCAGCCATCTTGATCGTAATCGAGCATGGCCACGCCAAGCGATTTCGAGCTGCTATCGAAGATACCGCTCGTCGCGGTCACGTCTTCGAACGTGCCGTTGCCGCGGTTGTGAAACAGCCAGCACGTGTCGCCGCGATAGGCTTCGGGGGTGCAATACGACTTATGCGTGCCGTCGAGGCTGCAGAACACGTCGTGCTCGGCAGACCAACGCACATAGTTGCAGACAAAAAGGTCAAGAAATCCGTCGCGATCGTAGTCAAACCAAAGAGCGGAAGTGCTGAGACCCTGGTGGCTGAAAAGGCCACTTGTGCGCGTGGCGTCAACAAAAGTTCCTTTTCCAGTGTTATGGAAGAGCCGGCTTTGTCCCACGCACGTGATAAAAATGTCGGGAAAGCCATCGTTGTCGTAATCGCCGACAGCCACACCCATGCCGTACATCTCGAAATCGAGGCCTGCGCTGCGCGTCACGTCGGTGAAGGTGCCGTTGCGATTGTTGCGGTAGAGGCGCAAGGTTGACCGCTGCCGCTTGTGGCCAGGCCAGTCCATGCCGTTGATGAGCAAGATGTCCTGCCAACCGTCGCGGTCATAGTCCAAGAAAGCGCAGCCTGAGCCAAGCGTCTCCGGGAGCAGCTTTCCCCCGTACGCCCCGCTGTTGTGTTGAAACTGAATTCCCGCCGGGCTCGTGACGTCGGTGAGCCGAAAGCCCAAGTTGGACCCGGGGCTCGCAAATGCCTGAGAAGGATTTGCTGCCGCCGCCAAGCCCGCACCAAGAGTGGTGTAGAGGAAATCGCGACGGTTCAAGGCAAGTTCACCAAACCATTTCGGATGGCATACGTCACTAGCTCCGCGGTTTTGTGAATCCCGAGCGTGTCCATGATATTGGCACGATGCACCGCCACGGTATTGACGCTCAGATTCAAGTCCGCGGCAATTTCCTTGTTTGATTTTCCCGCGACGATGTGCTGAAGAACTTGCAGTTCGCGTGGCGTCAATCCTCCGCCACGTTCTCCGCGCAGCGCGTCCGGACGCGACACCTGCGGATCGAGCACCGTCATCCCAGCGGCGATGCTTTTCACCGCGCTGACTAGATCGAGGTCATTGGCATTCTTCAGGACATACCCGCGGGCTCCGGCATCAAGCGCTTGCCGGACAAGCGTCTCCTCCGAATGCATGCTGAGCATCAGGATGGCGGCTTCGGGATATTTTCCCAGAATCTGACGCGTGGCTTCGATGCCATTCAGCTCCGGCATAGCACAATCCATGACGATCACGCGAGGCCGCAGATCACAGGCAAGCCGCACAGCTTCGCGGCCCTCGCTGGCTTCACCGACGACGGAGATTTCGGCGTCATCTTCCAACATGCGCCGGAAACCGCGCCGGACGAGCGCGTGGTCGTCCACCAACAAGACGGTAATTTTAGGCTGCGGCATGACTCTCCACTTTTTCGCGAGGAATCTGAAGGCGAACGAGCGTGCCGCCTTGCGGACGCGGCGTAATGGTCAGAGCTCCGCCGATCAGTTGCGAGCGTTCTCGCATGGCGACTAACCCAATCCCCCTCTGAATTTTGCCGGCGACGAAACCCCTACCGTGATCTTCCACTTCGAGCAAGAGAGCAGCTGTCGAGTAGGTCAAACGAATCCACGCTTCGCGTGTGCCGGCATGGCGGTTCACGTTGTTCAACGCCTCCTGCAACACGCGATAAACATGCACGCCGGCACTCGCTTCCACGGGAAATGGCGTTCCGCTTTTCTCGTAATGCATCTCGATGCCCGTCTGACGGCCAACAGTGGGAATATACCAGTCCAGAGCGCTCTCCAGGCCTGCTTCTTCGAGCAGGACCGGATGCAGCGCTTGAGAGAGCGTGCGAATGTTGTTGAGAGTGGATTGCGCGGCCTCCTGGACTTCCTGCAAGTCCTGGCGCAACGGGGCGCCCTCCGGGATCTGTTTCCCCACACGCTGGAGCATAGAGCCAATGGCGGTCAAGACCTGACCAAACTCGTCGTGGAGCTCGCGCGAAATATGTCTCAAGGTGGACTCTTGGGTGGAGATAAGCTTTTGCGCGAGGTCGCTGCGCTGATCGGAAAGCTCGGCGAGGCGGGCAAAGATTCCACGATTGCTTCGGATCAAATACAAGCTGGTTAGAACGATGGCGATGAGCGTTGCGCCAAGAAAAAGATAGAGCTGGCGCTGCACGCCGTCGTAGATTCTTGCAATGCTCTCGGCAGCCTGCTCTTCACCTTCGTTGTTCTCCACGAGCAGCCGCGAGACGGCGGTGCTCAGCGCCTGCTGACGCGCTTGCAGCGTTAAGCGAATCTGGTCGCGCGCTTCAGCGTCATTTCCCGTCCGCGCGAGCGAGAACATGCGGCTCACGGCATCCCAGAATTGAGTGACCGATTGCATCAGAAATTTACGCTGGTCCGTGGTGCGGCTAGCGACCGCCAGCCCTTCCTCCAGTTTGAGAGCCGTATCCAGGTCCTGCTGAATTCGTTCGAATTGCGCCGTCCAAGCCGTAAGCGGATACGGCTCAGTGGTGTCGAGCATGTCGCGCATAGCCAGAGCGACGGAGTTGAGATCGTTCTGAATGCGCAACAATTGCAGAGAGTCTTTGCGGTTGCGATCAACCATCTCGCTCTGCAGCTTGCGCAAGCCGGAGAGCTGTACCGAAATATAAAACGAATACGCAAGCACCGCGGCCAATGTAATTACCAAACCAAGGAGGAGCCGATTTGTGGGTGAGCGCTGCGAAGAGGCGGCATTCGGCACGAGGAAAGAATACCTCAGGCCACGGTTTATTTTCGCATTGCGCGATAAATCGCTGATCAGAATTGCTCAGCCGCGAGTTCCTGGTCGCAGCAGCCCGATTACGGTGAACATCACTGCGCAACCGGCAAGTGGCACGAGGAGCCCAACACGCAGGCTCCCTGCGTACCGCGAAACTACGCCTACAAGGGGCGGCATCAGCGCGCTTCCGAGCGCCGACATTGCGAACATAACTCCGCCTATTTTTCGCGCGCGCACGCCAAACCATTTGGAAAGCCATGCAACAAAAATCGGAAAGAGACTTGCACAGCCCAGGCCTGCAAGGAACGCGCCGCTAAACAACCTCGCCGGAGAGTGGGCAGAAAGAAAGACAAGCTCGCCTGTGGCGGCAAGGAGCACACCTCCAACGGCGACGGTTCCTTCTCGTAAATGCAGAAGAATCGCCGCCGCTGCCGCGCGCCCGCCGAGCAACCCGGCGAAGAAAAACATGGGAGCGAGAGTCCACGCGTTCGTGCTCCAGGCGGTCGCTCGCTGCGCATGTGCGGGGGCCCAGTAAGAAGTTCCAACTTCGGTGCCTACATAAACAAAAAACAAGATCCCCAGCAGCGCGGCAACCCCGGTTCCAGCTGCCTTGCCCTTTTCTGCGGCGGGAGCAGTGCTCTCTTCGTGCGACGGCTTGCCAAAAGGCATCCGCAAAAGCACTAGCGCAAGCACGATGCATGCCGCTCCAATTAAATAGAGGAGCAGCGTAACACGCGACGTATGCACACTCAGCAAGGCTAGAGGGGATGAAGAAATCGCGCCAACGCCCCAGGCCAAGTTTAGAAGACTCAAAACGGAGGCCCGGCGTTCCTTATACGATTCGCCGACCCACAGATTCGTGCCAGGCGTAGCAAGCCCATAGCCCAGGCCGTAGATTCCACTTGCCAGCAGGGCCAGGGTGAACGTGGGAGCGTTCAGCAAAGCGAAACCAAACCCCATCAGGACAAGCCCCAGAGTGATCGCTGGTTTGAATCCCTTATTCGATACGAGAGCGCTGGAAGCCAGAACGCCCGCCAGCGACCCTGAGAATTGAACAAGCGAGAAAAGTCCCGCGCGGCCGTCGTCCAGTCCCCATTTGGTCATGAAAACCGGCAGGATTGGTCCAATGAAGCAAATCACAATTCCGTTGAGGACAAAGCCGGCGCAAAGGAGGTAGAAGATCACGCTTTGCGAAGCGGGGACGGCTATTTCCAAGGTTTGCGTTTTCGAGGACATCATGGCATTTTGCCGGAGCCAAACAGTTCGCGCAACGGCGCAGCGGATTGCGGGGAAGACAGAAAGAACAATGCAAAGCATCGAAGTGGGGCTAATCGGATTCGGACTAGCGGGACGTGCGTTTCATGCGCCGGTGATTCGCGCCGTGCTGGGACTTAGGCTTACTGCAATTCTGCAGCGCAGCGGAAACGAGGCCGCGGAAAAATATCACGACGTTCGAATTGTGCGGAGCCTGGAAGAACTGCTGGCGATCTCGGAAATCCGGCTCGTTGTGATCGCTACGCCGAACGACACGCACTGTTTACTCGCCGCGCAGTGCCTTGCGGCTGGCCGGGACGTTGTGGTGGATAAGCCCTTTACAGCCACTCTCGAAGAGGCGAAATCGCTTGTGGCGTTTGCTAAAGAGCGCGGGCGGTTGATCACCGTTTACCAGAACCGGCGCTACGACGGCGATTTCCAGGCGATTCGAAAGCTGGTTGCAGACGGAACGCTTGGGCGCATCGTGCGGTTCGAAACGAATTACGACCGCTTTCGCCCGCAGTTGAAGTCTGGCGCATGGCGAGAAACGACGCGGCCGGGGAGCGGCATCCTCTTCGACATCGGGCCTCACTTGATCGATCAGGCGCTCGTTTTGTTTGGACTGCCGGAGGCGGTGACTGCTGACATTCGCATCGAGCGCCAAGGCGCGCTTGCAGACGACGCCTTCGACATCATGTTCCACTACCCGCGCGGCATGAGGGCGGTGCTGCGTTCTAGCATTTTGGCTGCCGTACCGCGGCCACGCTTTGTTTTGCATGGCACACAGGGCAGCTTCGCCAAATAAACATTCGATCCGCAGGAGGACAATCTAATGCAAGACAAGATCCCGAAAGATGGGCTCTGGGGCGCGGAGCCGGAGGAAAAATGGGGTGTGCTGACGGTTCCCACGGGAGACATGTTCGAGCACCGGCGAATTCCCTCGGCAAATTGCGATTTTCGCGATTACTACGCAAACGTGCGCGATTCGCTCCTGGGAAAAGCCGCGCTCGCGGTCACGCCCGAGTCAGCCCTGAACGTGATGCGATTGCTCGAAATGGCGCGAGAAAGCAGCGCGCAGCGCTGCACGATTCCGTGGAATTAGGAAACCGGGTTAGTAACAACCAGAGTGACCTCGAACTTTGCGTTGCAGTTTTCCGATGGGTCATCGGTGATCGTCTTTTCTACCGTGCCACTCTTGATCGTAAACTCGAGGGGCTTCTTCGGAAGGTTCGGCAAGCCGGTGAAGCTGGCCTTGCCGTCGCTGTTGGTGCCGACCTCGAGCTCCGACTTGCGCTTATTGAGGAATCCGTACTTGATGAGCGTGTGAATGTTGGCGTTGTAGATTGGTTTGTCCGAGCCGTCTTTCACTGTGAAATCCGCGCGGCAGGAACCGAGGCCGGCATCTACAACGGGGATTTCGGGCGAATTGGCGGCGAGAAAACTGCTGCAGAGAAGCAAAGAAAGCGTTAAGAAGAAAAATCGAGCGGAGTGCACCTGGTTGAACGGCATTGTCTGTTCTTCTCCTTGCCAAAAAACATACGCCGGTGGAGGGAGGGTTGCAATTGTCGCCGGCCGGAAACTTTGCAATTGTGGCCCTTTCAACAGTGTGCCTACGTTCGCGTATAATCTGCGTCTGCCACGGAAGGGGGCCGCGCCGCCTATGCTTATCGAATTGGCACCGTCGATTCTCGCCGCGAATTTCGCGCGGCTCGCCGAGGAAGCGAAAGCCGCGCTCGATGGCGGCGGCACGGTGCTCCACCTGGACGTGATGGACGGCCACTTTGTGCCGAACATTACCATTGGGCCGCCGGTGGTAGCGTCCATGCGAAAGGCATTGCCCAACGCCGTTTTCGACTGTCACTTGATGATCGAGAATCCCGACAATTTCATTCCGGCATTCGCCGAAGCGGGCGCAAACTGGATTTCCGTGCACCAGGAAGCGTGCGTGCATCTGCACCGCACGCTGCAACTGATCGAATCGCACGGATGCAAAACTGGAGTCGTGATTAATCCCGCAACGCCGGTTCACACGCTTGACGAAGTGCTGGACATCGTGCACCACGTGTTGGTGATGAGTGTGAATCCGGGATTTGGCGCGCAACAATTTATTCCTGCCTCGCTGAACAAAATCAAGACGCTGGCAGAAGTGCGCGACTCGCTCGGCTTATCGTTTCGCATTGAGGTGGATGGCGGGGTAGCGCTCGATACGGTGGGCGACGTGGTGCGCGCAGGCGCGGAGCTGCTCGTCGCGGGAAACGCCGTGTTCGCTCATGGCGACATCCGAGAAAACGCAAAGAAGCTGCTGGCGGCGGCTCGCGCAGCCACCCTGACGCGCGCCTAACATCCTTAGTCCCTAAATATTCGCGGAAGTGCAGGAAGCACACTAACGTTCAACCCATGTGCGCTACCCGCAATCCCAAGAAGCTGCACCTGCCAACGGCTTCAGGAGTGGCCGGAGCAGCAGTCGTTCATTTTTGCGGGCGGCACGTAGCCGCGCTTTGAATCAATGACGTCCTGGCCCGTGTATTTGTCGTGGTGCTTGACCCAGGCCATACTGAAGGCGAGGCCCTCTTCGTCGCGTCCCTTCGGAGCAAGATCGAGGAAGTTGTACGCGCCGACATTCATGTCTAGCCCGCGGGCGTAGGTTGAGTAGGTGTGAAAGACGTCTCCGGCCTGGTCTTTGTAAAACGCGCTGAGGCCGGGCCCTTCTTCTAGCCGAAATGGAATCGTGTTGAAGTTGTAGTTTGGCTCACCTTTTTCAATCTCTTCGGGCGTGAACGAGACTTTGTAATCGAAATTGAAGTCGGTTCCGTTCGAGGAGACCCATTTGAACTTCCAGCCCATGCGTTTCTGGAACGCTTGAATCTGCGAGAGCGGCGCCCGCGAAATCACCGCCAACGTTACATCGCGCGCATTCAAGTGAGGAATGGCGCCGTCGAAATGATCCGCGAGAAAAGAACAGCTTGGGCAACCCTCGACCCAGTCCGGGCCAAGCATGAAGTGGTAGACGAGCATCTGGCTGCGCCTGTCGAAAAGCTCGGCAAGTGTTTTCTTTCCGCTGGGCGAATCGAAGACGTAGTTCTTTTCGACCTTTTCCCACGGAAGTTCGCGGCGCTTCCTACTCAATTCGTCGCGGAGGCGCGTGAACTCTTTTTCTTTTTTCAGGAATTCGGTTCTGGCAGCCAGCCATTCCGAGTGGGATACGACCTTTCTGTCTAACGCTGCTCTTGTCGCCATGTTTTTCCTCCTTCGGAGAATTTGTCGCGAGGACGCGGAAGAGCCGTGCCCTCGCGACCTGAGATTCATGCGGCTACTGCTTTTCCGCCGTGCTTGGCCTGGCGCATCTGCTGGATCACTTTACGAATGGCGGCATTCGAACCGGGGCTCGTCTTTTCGCGCCAGGCTTCGAACCGCGTGCAGTGAGCTTCGAGGTTTCCGAGGAATTTCTTGCTGCTGAACATTTCGCGCCATCCGGCGAGCACGGGCTTCACTTGCTGGAACACCGCCCACTCTTCGCCGCTGTTCTCAAAGAGTAGGTCTTCGTTGACGAGGCCACGATTCGACATGCTGGCGAACATCTCCCAATAGCTGAGCACCTGGCGCATATGCGCGTTTTCTTGGGTACCCGGGGGACAGATTCTCATCACGTCATCCAGTGTTTGCGGATGGAAATGGTCGGAAAACCATTCCCGCGCCTCCCGCAGTTTCGGCTCGCGCCGCAGGTCGTACAGCTTCAGTTGCAGATCAGCTTGCTCGAACGTTGCTTCACTCATTGTTCCTCCTTGAATTTAACGGCCGGAAAACCTTTTGGTTTTCGTTTGGATCGCAGTCTTGCGAGGAGCACTGCCAAGCCCCCAGTTGAGACAAATCCGCCTAAAAGCAAAGCCGTCGTCGAAATGCATGCGGGGCACATCGGTTTCAACCTCCTGCAAAGACGATTGCCAAGCTGGGGCGCAACCATGGCGCCCGACAGACGAGGTTAGGCCACCGCTTGTGCCTTTTGCGCGAATAGGGGAGCTTCGTCCGCGCTGGGCCCCCAACTTGCCGGCACCGCGATATTGAGCAATCGCAGGTAGACGCTGAACTGGCCGCGATGCTGATACCAGTGGCTGAACATAACGTCGCGCACGAATTCTCCCCGCGGTTGGACCAAGACGTCACGTCCACCAGCGACAAGGCGCCAGGTCTCGCGCATGCTGGCATCATCAAACTTTGGAAGCAGGTCTCGAACAGCAGCGATACTCTCTTCGTATTTTGTGAGGATTTCCTGCAGGCTTGCTGGCTGCGGGAAATTGGCGAAATCCGGCGCTTGCACGGGATTGCTTTGAACGACGCGAACTACGCCGCCGGGAATGAAAGCGAGATGATAGGCAAGCTGTCCTGCCGACATGGATTTTTCGTGCGGCTTCCAGGTCAGCTTGTCTTCAGGAAGGCGCTCCAAAAATCTGCGCGTGATTGGCGCCTGAGTCTCAAACTCCGCGAGCAGCGTTTGTGCGATCGGCACGGCGATTCTCCTTTGCTTAATTGCCCAAAAACGAAAATCTTATTGAATGGCAGCCGATTTCGAGCGGCCCGCCTCGGCGCGCTTGCGCACGTTCTCATGAATGTAGGCCCAGCCCTTGACGACGCCGGTCCGGTGCTCCTCTGTGATCAAGCCGAAGCCGGAGTGCCGGAACTTGATCACCGTGACGCCATTCTCCTCGCTTAGCCGGTATTGCACGTTGTTGGCGACCGGATAGGACATCATGAGCGGTCCCGCGAATTCGAGCAGCGTTGGCTTCTTGATCGCTTGCACGCAGGCCCAGAAATGTCCGTTGCCCTGAGCGAGATCGCGGAACCAGCGCCCGCCAGGCCATGGTTCGAGCTTCATCGGCATGGGTGTGCCATCCATCATTTCGTTGTAAGGGCCAAGCTGCTCCAGCAACGCCGTGAACGTCGCATCGAGAGAGGCGCGTACGCGGATTTCTTCATTCACCGTCAGCGACAAGCTCTCAATTCCTGGAAGGGTCAGGGTCATGTTTTTCTCCTTTGCGAATTGGATCGGATTCCGAGTTGCGGTTCAGTTTTGCCTCGGCGCGCTCCTTGATGCGTTTCAATTGATGGCGCCAGAAGCGCTCGAAGAAACTCGTCCACTCATACAACGGCCGAATGGCCTCGGCGTTGGTGCGATACAGCATGCGGCGGCCATCGCGCCGCACGTTGACCAAGCCAACCTCACGAAGCACACGGAGATGCTTGGAAACCGACGGCTGCTCCAGATTCAAGTTGTCCACAATTTCGCCAACTGGCCGCTCCTGAAGCGCTAAGAAATTCAAAATATCGCGACGGCGCGGCTCAGCGATCGCGTTGAACGCATCAGAAGTTGTGGCCGCACGAGGCATGGAAGCAACAATACATTCCCATACAGGAATATGTCAAGTAAAAATTTTTGCCCTCAGATTTTGCCTGGGGATTGTGCGGCTAAGCCACTGTGACTTCGGGACTTAGGTAGACGTCCTGGATGGCGTTCAGGAGTTGGACGCCTTCTTTCATCGGCCGCTGGAACGCTTTGCGGCCGGAGATAAGACCGGTGCCGCCGGCGCGCTTGTTGATGACCGCCGTGGCTACGGCTTCTTCGAAGTCGTTGGCGCCGGAAGCGCCGCCGCTATTGATCAGTCCCGCGCGGCCCATGTAGCAATTCGCGACCTGATAGCGGCAGAGGTCGATGGGATGGTCGCTGGTCAGGTCGGAGTAAATGCGCTTGTCGTATTTCCCATAGCTCGCGCCGTTGGCATTCAGCGCCAAGTAGCCGCCGTTATTCTCCGGCAGCTTCTGCTTGATGATGTCGGCTTCGATGGTCACGCCGAGATGATTTGCCTGCCCAGTCAGGTCGGCGGAAACGTGATAATCCTTGTCTTTCTTGAAGGCGCTGTTGCGCAGATAGCACCAGAGAACCGTAGCCATGCCTAGTTCATGCGCGTGCGCAAAGGCCTGGCTGATTTCCACGATCTGGCGCGTGCTTTGGTCTGAGCCGAAATAAATGGTTGCGCCCACGGCCGCCGCGCCCATATCGTAAGCCTGCTGCACCGTGCCAAACAGCACCTGATCGAAGCGGTTGGGGAAAGTGAGCAGTTCGTTGTGATTGATCTTCACGATGAACGGAATTTTGTGCGCGTACTTGCGCGCGACGGAGCCGAGCACGCCGAACGTCGATGCGACTGCGTTGCAGCCGCCCTCGATAGCAAGTTTGACGATGTTCTCGCCGTCGAAATAATCCGGGTTCTTCGCGAAGCTCGCTCCGCCGGAATGCTCGATCCCCTGGTCCACAGGCAAGATGGAGAGATAGCCCGTCGCGCTAAGCCGCCCGCCGCCGAACATTCGCTGGAGGTTCGCGAGCACGCGAAGGTTCCGGTCGGTAGCCGCGTAGACGCGGTCGATAAAATCAGGGCCAGGCAGATTCAGCCGCTCTTTCGCGATTTTCGGCGATTTGAATCCCAGCAACGAATCGGCTTTCGCGCCCAGATAGGTTTCGATTTTTCCAACACTCGCAGTCGTAGCCATAACGTGCTCCTTATTTACTCCCGAATTCCTCTAGATAGCATGCCTCCGGCGGCGGTGTCCACCAGCCAGAGCAGTTTCCCGTTCTTCGGCTGAAGCAGTTGCGCGGGCAGTTGCTCCGGCTCGTACGGCCCCTCCAGAACTGCTTTCAGCGCCGGCGCCTTGTCGGCACCGGTCACAATGAACAGAATCTCCGCGGCGTTGCAAGCGGCGGGCGCCGTCAAAGTGATGCGATCTGTGTACAACTTGCCGATCCAGTTTCGCACAGCGATGCGCCCATCGGCATGCAGCGCTTTCGTTCCGGGAAAAAGCGAAAGCGTGTGCCCCTCGTTACCCATTCCCGCAAGCAGCAGATCGAAGCGCGGAAGCTCGCCCGCCTTCAGCTTGAAATGCGACGCAAGCGCTTGCTCGTATTCGAGGGCCGCCTGCTCAGCGTCCGCATATTCGCCCTTGATGCGCGTGACTTGATCCGACGCCAGCGGCGCTGTGGAAAGCATCGCTTCGCTAGCCATGCGGAAATTACTATCTGGATGCGCAGGACCAACATGCCGCTCGTCGCCGAAGAACACGTGCATTTTATCCCAGGGAACCTGAGCGCGCAGCGCCGGATCGCCTGCCAGCAGGCCATAAAGAGCTTTCGGCGTGGAGCCTCCCGCCAGCGCAACATGAAATGCGTTCTTCTCACGCACCGCTGTCGTTGCCGCTTGAACAAATTCCTGCGCAGCGCGCGCTGCAATCACCGGGCCATCAGCCAGGATTTTTACCTCGCCTTCCAACGCAATTCTCCTCAGGTGATAACCCCGGTTCTCTCCGGAGCGATCCGCCCGCGCTTGTCCACATCCTCTTCTCCGATGCGGCGCCACGAGCGGCCATCGCGCTCGAGTAATTCTTCGCCTTCAATTGGCCCCCAGGAACCCGCGGCATAATTCGGGAACCCGCGAGCGGGCAGCGCATGCCACACGTCAAGGACCGGCTGAATGACGCTCCAGCCCGCCTCCACCATATCCGCGCGCTGAAAAAGAGTGGCGTCACCGGCCATGCAATCGCGCAGCAAACGCTCGTAGCCGGTGCTGTGCTCCACGCCGAAGTATGTGCTGTAGTCAAAATCCATGTTTACGAGTCCCAGTTTCATCACTGAGCCGGGAACTTTCGCGCCAAAGCTAAGCGAAATTCCTTCGTCCGGCTGCACATGAATCACCAGGCGGTTCGTCTCTAGATTCTTGACCGCGGTATTGCGAAATAGAACAAACGGCGTCCGGCGAAACTGAATGACAATTTCGGTGACGCGCTGCGCCAACCTTTTCCCCGTGCGTAAATAAAACGGAACGCCCGCCCACCGCCAGTTGTCGATCGACAATTTTAAGGCGACAAACGTTTCCGTGTTCGAATCGGGAGAGACATCCGGCTCGCTGCGGTAGCCGGCAACGCGCTCGCCCTCAACGGTGCCGCTTCCGTATTGCCCGCGCACCATGTTGGTAAGCACTTCCTCGGGATCCAGCGGCTGAATCGCGTGCAGCACTTCGGCCTGCTTGTTGCGAACCTCATCGGCGTCAAAGGAAATGGGCGGCTCCATCGCGGTCATGGTCAGCAACTGGAAAAGATGATTCGGCACCATATCGCGAAGCGCGCCCGCGGTTTCGTAGAAGCCTCCACGATGCTCCACCCCAACGGTCTCCGCCGCGGTGATCTGTACGTGGTCGACGTAATTCCGGTTCCATAGCGGCTCAATGATGTTGTTGGAAAAGCGGAAGACCAATACGTTCTGCACCGTCTCTTTTCCCAGGTAGTGATCGATGCGGTAGATTTGCTTTTCCGTGAGTACTTGCTTCAATTCCTGGTTGAGCTGCTTCGCGGATTCCAGGTCGTGGCCGAACGGTTTCTCGACGATGACGCGCGCCCAGCGGCCGTTTTCTTCTTTTGTCAGGCAGCACTCGCCGAGCATTTTCGCGATCGGAGAGAAAAATCTTGGCGCCACAGCGAGATAGAAAAACCTGTTTCCACCACAGTTGTGTTTCTGATCGGCTTCACTGATCTGGGCTTCCAGCCGCTTGTAGGCCTCGGCATCCTGAAAATCCCCGCGCACGTAATAAATCCGCTCGGCCATCCACTCCCAAAGTTTCAATTCAATTTGGGTCGGCGAATATTTAGGAATCTCCTCGCCGAGCATCTTTCGAAAACTGTCCGTCGTGAAATCATTGCCGGCGAACCCGACAATCGCGAACTGTCGCGGAAGCAGGCCGTCTTGCGCGAGATTGCATAGCGCCGGAATAAGTTTGCGTTTGGTCAAGTCGCCCGTGCCGCCAAAAATCGTCATGACACACGGCGAAGCAACTGGGTTGGAATTTGGATGATTCAGGCTCATGAAAACCGTTCTCCGTCTTCTTTTGCCAGACAGCTCTCCAAGGATCTAGTGGCCAGATTTTTTCTCGATGTGCCCACCAAATTGGAAACGCATGGCGGATAAAACTTTTGCAGCAAAATCGTCCTCGCCGCGAGAAGTAAAGCGCTGATACAACGAGGCGCTGAGTACAGGCGCTGGCGCCGTCGATTCAATTGCGGCGAGAATCGTCCAGCGGCCTTCGCCGGAATCCGACACGCGGCCGGAGAAACGTTCCAGCGTTGGCTGTTCGAGCAGAGAAATCGCCGTCAGATCGAGCAGCCACGAAGCTACCACGCTGCCGCGCCGCCAAACTTCCGTAACATCCGCAAGATTAAAATCGTACTGATAATGCTCCGGATTGCGCAGCGGAGTTGTTTCCGCGTCCACTTCCCTATGCGCCTTGCCGGCGTTCGCGTGCTTCAGAATGTTGAGGCCCTCAGCGTACGCCGCCATCAATCCGTACTCGATCCCGTTGTGCACCATCTTCACGAAATGGCCTGCCCCGGAAGGGCCGCAGTGCAGGTAGCCTTCTTCTGCTGTGCCGCCCACCTTTTCACGTCCGGGAGTGCGATCCACGTTGCCTCGCCCCGGCGCCAGCGTTTTGAAAATGGGATCGAGGCGCTTCACAACCTCCGTTTCACCACCGATCATCTGGCAATAACCGCGTTCGAGCCCCCACACGCCGCCGCTGGTGCCCACATCGCAATAATGAATCCCTTTCGAGGAAAGCTCTTTTGCGCGGCGGATGTCATCAATGTAATAAGAATTTCCGCCGTCGATCACCACGTCATCTTTTTCGAGCTTGCCTACTAAATCGTGCAGGGTGGCATCCACGACCGCTGCCGGCACCATGAGCCAAACCGCGCGTGGCTTTTGCAACTTGCTGACGAAATCATCGAGCGACGTGCCGCCGGTCGCGCCTTCCGCGGAGAGCTGCTTCACAGAGTCAGCGCTGCGGTCGTATACCACGCACTTGTGGCCTCCCTTTTGCAAGCGCCGCACCATATTGGCGCCCATTCTTCCCAATCCGATCATGCCGAGCTGCATGGCGTACAATCCTCCAAGGTTCCTTCCGCAGCAGAATTCCTGAATAAGCTGGTTACGCAACTGCCTTTTGCACGGCTTTTTTGAGAGCCGCCAGTCCCGACTTCAAATTTTTCCCCAGGTGCACGCGCAACGCCCTTCGGCCGCGTTCCGCGAGCACCGCAAAATCGCCGCGCGCCTGCGCCGCCTTGACCACGCCGAACGTGTACTTCTGCGCGGGCACCGGTAGGTCCTTGGCGTCGTCACAAGTGATCTGCAGAAACACTCCGCTGTTGGGACCGCCCTTATAAGCCTGGCCGGTGGAGTGCAGAAAGCGCGGCCCAAATCCGAGCACCGTGGCCACCTTTTTCTTGTCGCGCACCGCGTGGCGGATGGTCTGCAGCGCCCTTTCATGCTCCGCATTCATCGGGATGTACCCGAGGACCGCAAAGTAGTCGCCCGCGCCAAGCCGCCCTAAATGTGTTTTCAAAACCGCGGCGACATTCAAGCCGCCGTGAATCACCGCGACGTTCTTCTCGTCGGCAAAAAACTTCACGCCCCCAGCTTCAAAAAAAGGTACTTCAAATGGCAGTTTGCCCGTGGCTTCGTATTGACTCGTAAGCTTGCGCGTTTCTACCTTGCTGGCTTCGACGTCTGGTTGATTGAACGCGTTGATCCCGATGATGGATCCTGCGACCGCCGTTGCAATCTCCCAGCGGAAAAATTCCTGGCCCAGCGCATGAACATCCGTCACGCTTATGCTCACCACCGGATGCCCCGCTCTTTCGAGGGCCATCACCGCCGCGTCCTGCGCTTTGTTAGGCTTCGAGGCTAAACGCAAGTACGCAAAAACTCGATCGTTCCCGTACGCTGAAGGCCTGGCGAGCCGTTCGCGGTCCACCGGAATAATTCCCTTCCCTGCTTTTCCTGTGGATTCAGCAATGAGCTGTTCCAGCCAGGCCCCTAGATCAAAAATTCCCGGCGAAGTAATGATCGTAAGTTTGTCGCGGCCATGATTGGCGGCGACACCGAGAATCGTCCCCAGAAGCACGCCCGGATTCGCATCCGCCGTGGAAGATGCCCCGCAAGCCGCCACCATTTCCTGTGCATTTTGCAGAAACTTCCCGACGTCCAGGCCCATCACCGCCGCGGGCACCATCCCGAAATTCGAAATCGCCGAATAGCGCCCGCCGATGCTGGGCACGCCAAAGAAGATTTCGCGGAATTTGTCGGCCAGGCCGACCTGCTGCATTTTCGAACCTGGATCGGTAATGGCGATGAAGCGATTGCCCACTTCTTTCTCGCCCACCTTGGCCTTCACGCGCTCGAAGAAATACTGTTTGTAAATGTTCGGCTCGAGCGTGCTGCCCGATTTGCTGGAAACGATGCAAAGCGTGCTCTTCAGGTCCAGTTTCGCTTCGATCGCCCGAATCTGCGCGGGGTCGGTCGAGTCCAGCACGTGAAGCTCGGGAAATCCTTTGATTTTCCCGAAAGTCATTCGTAACACTTCCGGGCAAAGGCTCGATCCACCCATCCCGAGCAGCAGCGCATGCTTGAAACGTGTTTTCTTGACCTCCGCGGCCACGCGCTTTAGAGCATCGATGTGCGCAATCTGCTCTTCGGTGATGCTGAGCCAGCCGAGCCAGTTGCTTTCATCGGTCTTGCCCCACAGCGAAGCGTCTTTCTGCCACAGGCGCGCCACTTTGTTGTTTTTTTTCCAGTCCTCTAACGACGCGGCTACGGCAGCCGCCAGGTCCTCCGGCAGCGTGTAGGTCTGTTTGTTCAGGCTCACGCACGCGCTCCGGCGGTCTTGCCCACTGCTTCCAGCAGCGTTTTGAAAGCGTCGGAGAAAAGCTTTACTCCATCCGCGAGCAACTTGTCGGTCACTTCCTTCATCGAGATTCCCGCCAGCGCCATATCGGCCATGGTTTTCGCCGCGCCATCGACGTTTTCCGTAAGGCTCGGCCGCAATTTGCCGTGCTCGCGGAACGCGTCAAACGTGGCAGGCGGAATCGTGTCCACTGTATCCGCGCCGATCAGTTCCTCGACGTAAAGAACATCGCGATACTTGGGGTTCTTCGTGCTTGTGCTTGCCCACAGCAGGCGCTGCGTTTGCGCGCCCTTCGCCGCTAAAGCCTTCCAGCGCGCCCCTCCAAAGAGCTCCTGATATTTCTTGTAGGTCAGCCGGGCGTTGGCGATGGCAACCTTGCCCCGCAGGCTTTCCAGCAAAGCCTTCTGTCCTGCGTCCGTTGCGAACTTGAGCTTTTCATCGATGGTGCTATCGACGAGTGTATCGATGCGGCTCACAAAGAAGCTGGCCACGCTGGCAATGTGGCTGATGTCCTGCCCCTTTGCGGCGCGAGCTTCCAGGGCCGAAAGGAATGCTTCCGCTACCTTTTCATAAGCCGATTGCGCGAATAGCAGCGTGATGTTGATGTTGATGCCGTCTTCCAAGCACTGGCGAATCGCGGGAAGTCCTTGTGGCGTGCCTGGAATTTTGATCATCACGTTCGGACGGTTAACACCCTTCCAGAGGCGCCGCGCCTCGTCAATCGTCTTTGCAGTGTCGTATCCGAGAAACGGCGAAACCTCCAAGCTCACGTACCCGTCGCGGCGATTCGATGCCGTGTACACGGGCTTGAAAATGTCGCAGGCGTCCTGAATGTCGCGGAAAGCGATCTTCTCAAACACACCGTTCGCGTCGAGCTTCTTCGTCTCGGGCGCATTCAGAATATCTGCGTACAGATTGCTGCCGGCGATGGCCTTCTCGAAAATCGCAGGATTCGAAGTCATCCCGCGCAGGCCGTCGTCATCGATGTATTTCTTCAGTTGGCCGCTGGTGAGCAGGTCCCGGCGGACGTAGTCCATCCAGGGAGACTGGCCGTAGGCCGCGAGCGCCTTGAGCGGGTTAGTGCTCGCGCCGGCCGACACATTTGGCGCCGTCGTTGTTGTGGTCATTGTAGTTCTCCTTCACCTTGCAGAGTCATCAAAACTCTATTGTACGCCCCAGTGGGATGGAGCGTTTGCCGCGTAAAATGCGAGCAGTGGGGCAGTCTGAATTTTGCGTTTCGTGACGCGTCTACCAAATGTTGTCATCCCGAATCCCCACTTGCCCCGAGCTTCAGCGAGGGGCGCTTTCTGCGGGGTGAGGCCTGCCTGCCGCAGGCAGGGATCTGCTTTTCGATTGTGCGGTCCTCCAGACCTAAAGATCTCACTAGAGCCAGACAAGTTCTAGACTCCCGACCGGCCTAAATATTTTGCTTCGATCGCCTTCACCTTGCCAAGCCGCCGCACATGCCGCTCCTCGTTCGTGAATCTCGCCCCGAGGAATGCCTTCACCAGGTCCTGCGCAAGCATTACCCCAATCACGCGCGAGCCGAGCACCAGTACGTTGATGTCGTCGTGCTCCACGCCCTGATGCGCCGAATAGGTATCGTGACACATGCCCGCGCGAATCCCGGGGAGTTTGTTCACCGCCACGCTCGCACCCACGCCGCTGCCGCAAATCAGCACGCCGCGTTCGGCTTTGTGGTCCAGCACCGCGCGTCCCACGGCTTCCGCAAAATCCGGATAGTCGGAAGGGTTTTCGTTGAAAGCGCCTACGTCCAGCACGTCGTGTCCGAGGGATCGCAGAAAATCGCCCAGCGCAACCTTCAGCTCATATCCCGCGTGATCCGACCCAATCACGAGTTTCATCGGCAGCTCACTTCCCCATCACTTCCCGGGCCGCCTCCACTACTTTGTCCGAACTAAAACCGAATTTTTTCAGCAAGTCTTTCAGCGGCGCCGACGCTCCGAAACTGTGCATGCCGATTATCTTGCCTTTTGCTCCGGCGTAGCGCTCCCAGCCAAACGTCGATGCCATTTCCACTGACACGCGCGCCGTGACGTCTGGCGGCAACACACTCGCCTTGTAAGCCGCATCTTGCTGTTCGAACAGCTCCCAGCAAGGCATGCTCACGACTCTCGCCTTCGCGCCCTCGGCTTTGAGCTTTTCGTACGCTTCCACACAAAGCGACAATTCGCTTCCGCTAGCCATGAGAATCACGTCTGGTTTTCCGCTCACCGCGTCCGCCAGAACATATGCGCCCTTTGCTACTCCCGAAGCGGACGCATACTTTGCGCGATCCAGCGTCGGCACGGCCTGCCGCGTTAGCACCAACGTGCAAGGCCCATGCCTGTCTTGCAGGATCACCTTGTAAGCTTCCAACACTTCATTCGAATCGCCCGGACGAAGAACCAGCATGTTCGGCATCGCCCGCAGTGACGCGAGCTGCTCCACCGGCTGGTGCGTCGGCCCGTCCTCCCCCAAACCGATGGAGTCGTGGGTGAAGATGTAAATCGCCGGAATTTCCATCAGCGCGCCAAGCCGCATGCTGGGCCGCATGTAATCGCTGAAATTGAAAAACGTCGCGCTGAAGCTGCGCAGTTTCGAGAGCGTCATGCCGTTGACGATCGCGCCCATGGCGTGCTCGCGCACGCCAAAGTGCACGTTGCGTCCGCGATATTCGTTCGGGTAAAACTCACCCGCGCCGTCAAACGTCAGGTTTGTTTTGTTGGATTTCGCTAGGTCCGCTGACCCGCCGACGAGCCACGGGATATTCTTCGCCAGCACGTTCAATACTTTCCCGGAAGATTCGCGCGTGGCCATTCCCTTCGCGTCCGCCGGGAAATTTGGTAAGTCTCTGTCCCAGCCGTCGGGCAACTTCCCCGCCTGCATTCGTTCTATCTGATCGGCAAGCTGCGGGAATTGCTTCTTATATTCCGCGAATTCGGCCTGCCAGTCAGCGTGTGCCCGCGCCCCGCGCTTGCCCACCCCATTCTTAAATTGATCGTACACTCCATCGGGAACCAGAAACTTCGCGTCTTCCGGCCAGCCGTAATTCTTCTTCACCAGCTTGACTTCCGCTTCGCCCAGCGGCTCGCCATGGGCCTCGTAGGAATCCTGCTTGTGCGGCGAACCGTACCCGATATGGCTGTCGACGATGATGAGCGTCGGCCGGTCATCGGTCTTGAGGAAATTCTCGTACCCCCGCCCCAGCATCTCGAGGTCGTTTGCATCCGCGACGTGCGTAACGTTCCACCCGTAGCCCGCAAAGCGCGTGGCCACGTCTTCGCTGAACGACCATTCCGCAGGCCCATCCAGCGTGACTCGATTGTTGTCATACACCCAGCACAGATTGGAAAGCTTGAGATGCCCGGCAAGCGAAGCCGCCTCGCAGGCCACGCCTTCCATCAAGTCGCCATCCCCGCAAACCGCGTACACATTGAAATCGAAAATGTCGAAACCCGGCCGGTTGTAATTTTCTGCAAGCCACTTTCCGGCAATCGCTATGCCCACGCTGTTTCCCGCGCCTTGTCCCAGCGGCCCCGTTGTCGTCTCCACGCCTGTAGTCAAATGCGATTCGGGATGTCCTGGCGTTCGGCTGTCAATCTGGCGGAAGCGCTTGATCTCCTCCATGGAAACGGCAAGTTCGTTCGTAATTTCGCCTTTTGCATTCACCAAGCGCACGCCAGCTAGATGCAACGTCGCGTAGAGCAGCATGGAGGCGTGGCCGGCGGAAAGCACGAAGCGGTCGCGATTCGGCCATATGGGATTCGCGGGATCATAGCGAAGATAGTGCTGCCACAACGAATAAACCACTGGCGCAAGCCCCATCGGCGCGCCCGGATGCCCGGAATTCGCTTGCTGCACCGCATCAATCGCCAGCGTTCGAATGGTATTGATACTGAGTAGATCGACGTCTACTTGACTCTTCGCCTGACTCACTTTTTCTCCTGACGCGGGCAGGAGGCAACCCGCACGTCTGGTCAAATCTTAGATGCCCCGATGCAGGCCGGGATACGGGATTTTACGACAAAACGGCCAGCGCTGCTCGTTTGACGCGTAGTTCACCGTTTCCCGTTCGTCGTTTGACGCCCAGCGTTCCTAGTGTGGAACCGCCAAGGTTACAAATGTATTCCAGAAGTATTTCAGGACTAAGGCAGCTCAACTCTTTGATCGTGCAAGCATCGAGCCCACCGAAGTGCGTCATTGTATATCGAATGGTCTCAACGGAAAGATTCTCTATGCATCCGCGTTAATCCGCGTGACCCGCGGCTCGTCTCGTGCCTTCTGCCTGCCCGGTTCCTGGCGGGAGCGAGCACACCACGCTTTTTCTATACATCCGCGTGTTCCGCGGCTAGTCTGTTCTCTGTTCTCCGGTCTCAGTTCTCCCTTTGCTCCACTTCGCCCGCATGTTAATTTTGTTCTTCTGCCGATGCCCGGGTGGCGGAATGGCAGACGCTGAGGACTTAAAATCCTCCGGGGATTTTTCCTCATGTGGGTTCGACTCCCACCCCGGGCACCATCCAATCACTTGGGTTGCGAATAGTGGAGTTGCTTCTCAGCTAGTGTCCCAATTCGAGGGCGCTCGCGCCCGCTCGTTTGCCAGGTCGAACGTGTACCCGACCATTGCATCGGCAGGACCTGAATCGTCAGCTCCCTCGGTCCCGCCAAGAGACGAATAGAGCGCCATAGCGGCGACATTAGTTCGATGCGTCAGCACCCAGGCCTTTGTGCAGCGATGGGCTCGGCCGACTTCGAACAGCGCCATCAGCACAGCTTTCCCCAGGCCGCGACACCGGTGCGTGCCGGCAAGCCCCACCTCATTGATCCACAGCTCTGGTGGTTTGTCGGGATGGATATAGTGAACGCCGGAGGCGAAACCAACGACCAACCCGCCGTCAATGGCCACAGCGATATGGTGTCGATGATCTTCCAGAAATTCTCTGGTCAATTCCGGGTTGATTGGGTTGTCGAATACATCCGGCGCTACATTGGCAAGAATGGCCTCGTCGCCACACTTCAAGACCTTGATTTCGATTATCATCCTGTTTCCTCTTGCACTGATCACAAAGTGTAGGTCAGCCAGTGCGTTGCCGAATACGCTCCAAGGTCAAACCAGGACAGTATGTCTCTTAACTCACACTCCCTTACGAGCCGCTTCGACTAGGGTCTCGCCGTCGGACATGCGGAGGCGCACGCGCGGTATGCCGGAATGTTTCTCGATGCGGTCCGCCAAGGGCTGCGAATGCGTGGTAATCCAGAGCTGAGTGTTTTTCGCGGCGCGAACGATTAACTGCGCCAAGGCATCCAGAATGTCCGGATGCAGGCTCGTTTCCGGTTCGTTGACTGCCAAGAGCGACGGCGGGCGAGGGCTAAGCAGCGCCGCACAAAGGCACAAGAACCGCACTTGTCCATCCGAGAATTCCTGCGCCTGCAAGGGACGGAGCAGCCCGGGAATCTTCATCTTGATGCTGAAGAGCGTATCGGTTGCTTCAATATGCAGAGCCGCACCGCCAAAGGCCTCCGCCACGGTCCGGCTGAGGGCAGCGCCATCGCCGATTTCAAGAATGGTTTGGAGTGCAGCCGCAAGGTCCGAACCGTCATGACTCAGAACCGGCGTATAGACGCCAATTTGCGGCTGCCGCACAGGGGAGTCCAGGTCCGTGCGGAAATGGTGATAAAAACGCCAGCTCAAGACTTGCTGGCGGATTGCCGAGATTTCCGGATAGAGGTGTGGATCTATGATCTGCGACAGCACGGACTCGTGTTTCGAAATCTGGAAGGGATAGGCGACCATTTGGCCTTCCGCGTTGCGCAGCCACGCAGAAGGTTCGTCGCGTTTCAACATCGCCACGCGCCGCTTGAGTTGCGATGCATCTGCTGGCGCTGGGGGCGGGATGTACCAGATGTGTTCTTCTTTTACGCGGGGGTCGAGTGTGAACATGGTTCCCAGCGCGTGCTCGTTCTGGGACGGGAGCCCGATTTGCAGCTCGTACCCGAATTTCTCCGCTTCAAAGCCAAGCGCGACTCGTTTTGGCGGCTTCTTGCGCTGAGAGCGAGCACGCTCGCCTCCGGCCCAGAACACACTGGGCGTGCCGCCCTCCTCGGCGATCGCGCGGGCCAGTTGCCCTTGCGCCGCCCGCGCCATCAAGACCAGGGAGTTGTAAAGATTGGACTTTCCACAACCGTTCGGGCCGGTGAGGACATTGATAGGCTTCAATTCCAGGTCGAGGTCCCGAACCGACCGATAACCAGACACATGGATCTGCTTGATCACGGCTTGGAAACAATACCAGACTGAAGGGTAACTCAGCTCGTTTTGGTGAGATGAGATGACGATAAGCCAAGCGCCAGGGCTATGGTTCAACTCCAACCACGGGGACCATTCTCCCAGTAGGAGCTCAGCGATGCGCGCAAGAGTTGGACTTTGCAGGGGCGGCTCTCAAACTTGCGGATGGCTTCCCCTGGCGCAAGAGCGTAAGATTTCAACGCTTATTCCGTAATAAAGAACAAGTTCCCGCAAGAAGGAACAAGAATAAGGAGAATCCGATGAAGAATCTCGTTCTATCTCTCATCCTGCTTGGTACGGCCGCCGCAGCTCCAGCCGTTCGCGCCCAAGGCGGCGCAACGCCCCCGCAACAAGCGCCCACCGTGGCATCCGTCCTCAACTCGATTTATGGGGTTGTCGAGCAGCAAGTCGTATCTGCGGCGGAGGCCATGCCCGAAGACAAATATTCATTCGCGCCCACCAACGGGGAGTTCAAGGGCGTGCGTACCTTTGCCGAAGAGGTGAAGCACATCGGCTTCGCCAATCACCTGTTTTTCGGTCCGCTTATGGGAGAGACCTTCGACCCAAAGAACATCCAGGCGGAAGCCAACGGTCCCGCCGAGCTGAAGACCAAAGCCGAAATTATTAAGTATCTGAAGGATTCCTTCGCGCTTGGCCATAAGGCCATTGCCACGATCACCGTCGAAAACGAGGTCACTCCGTTGGACAAGCCGGCGCTCCCATTCCTGAACACGCGTCTCGCCATCGCCAATATCGCCACTTTCCATCCGATGGATCACTACGGTCAGATGGTCGAGTACCTACGGATGAACGGCATCGTTCCTCCTGCCAGCCGACCGCGGCCACCCCAACAAGCGCAGCCGCCGTCCTCACAACCCAAACCCCAGCAATAGGCGCAGATTTGCGTGTAACTATGCGGCTCATTCCGCGCTCGCAGCGTCCGTGAGGATGAGCGGAAGCCCAAAGGCTCGAAACAGGTGCGGATCGGCGTATTGCACGAACAGAGTCAGCCTGGAAATCATGCCCTGCTCGAACGACAGAACGTGAATAGAATGCGCGGCGGGCGTCGCCTCCTCACCGATGCGGTAAGCATAGAGGGCGAAAGCGGGCTGCCCGTTGGCTGCCGTTGGTAGCATGCGAAAGCCTGTCCAGTTCTTCCAAGCTCTCTCGAAGAAGGAACGAATGGCCTCGCGCCCTGCGAACCATTGCCGCCACGGCGGCATAGTGTAGGTGGCATCCTCTTTGAGAAGCGCCACGAAGCCGTCCAGGTCCTGGCCTTCCCAGGCATGGAGGTAGCGGCCGAGGAGCTTTTCCTGCGCTGAAGTCGGCAGGGGCGTCACGGACGGCCGCTGGTCAGGATCGCGCTTGGCAAGCGTGGCGCGCGCCCGTTGCAGGGCACTGTTGATCGAGGCGGTCGAGCCGCCGAGTAGTGTTGCAGCTTCAGCAGCAGCCCAACCGAGCACGTCACAAAGCAAAAGCGCGGCGCGTTGGCGTGGCGGCAACTGCTGGATTGTGGCGACAAAAGCGAGCTGCACGGCTTCGCGGGAGGTATAGCGCGCCTCCGGATTCGGCGCATGGTCGGCGATTCCTTCGAGGTTTGAGTCCGGGTAAGGTTCCAGCCACGGAACGTCAGTTGCGGGGCCGCCTACCGTCGCCTCCACGGCGGCAGGTCCGTGCTGGTCGGGAAGCCAGCGCTGCATGCTCTTGCGGCTGGCGAGCGCATTCAGGCAAGCGTTGGTGGCGATCCGGTAAAGCCATGCGCGAAACGATCCGCCCTCGAAGCTGTCGAAGCTGCGCCATGCGCGCAAGTAGGTTTCCTGCACAAGGTCCTCTGCCTCGTGCAGGGAGCCAAGCATGCGGTAACAGTGCAACTTGATTTCGCGGCGAAACGGTTCGGCGAGCTGCTCAAACGCATGGTTTGTGCGCTGCGACGCTTGCTCCTGGTTGGATGGCTCGGTTGTCATTGCAATGCGGGCACAACTTCTAGTCCCTTTCCGGTGACGATGAACACTTTTCCTTTGAAGTGATCCGGGTTCGCAGCCACCTCGATCACCGCAGTTGCAACGTCGGCCGAGGTCGGCGGCGAATCCATGCTTTGAACGATGTCAGCAACCGATATTCCTAGATAGCGGGAATAGCCGGAGACCGCATGCTTTCCCACCTCGGTGTCCGGCATGATGCGCGGCGCAAGGGCCATGAATCGCAATCCGAGCCCAAGGCGATCCGATTCCTTCTGGCTGAAGTTTGCCAAGAATATCTGCGTGCGTTTGGCTCCGGCAAACCCTCCCGAAATCGGCGACCCCGCGAGAGCAGCACTGCCGGCCATCAGAATAACCGAGGCGCCTGCGGGCAGAGGACGCGACAGCGCTGCCTTGCAGAAGTGAAAAGCGATCTTGACGTCGGTTTCCCAGTTCACAGCGAACTCTTGCCAGCTCAGCTTGTTTAGGGGCGCGGCGGGAGGAAACGCACCCGCACACACAACCAAGATGTCGGGTTGAAGGACCTCGAATACTTTGGAAGGTGCACCTTCCTCCGTTGCATCGAGCGACAGAACTTCGATGCCGCAAACCTCTGTGGCTAATTGACGAAGCGGAACCTCCCGTCGCGCCACTGCAAGCACGCGCGCACCGTTGCGGGCCGCGGCTTCCACTGTCCGCCGTCCTACGCCTCGGCTGCCGCCGATCACCACCATGCTCTTGCCGGTCAAAGGAAGCATCTTTTCCTCCTAATGTGTAAAACCGGCATAGCAGCTGAAACTCATCGGAGCGTGGCGACTTTTTTTCAACACTGTTGTGGATGGGACCCCTTCACCGCGTACCCAGGTCGTCGGAGTACCCGGCCTTTAGGCGAGGCCACTGGGCGATGGGGCGTCCATCGATTCGGTAAGGATGCGCGCCTTTGGGCCATTGCGGCCACCCCTCTGGCGAGTCCTCCGATCTTTCCTGCCGCCCGTAGACCGTCAAGTCGAGCAACCGGTAGCTGTTATCCATCGCCTCGACACCACGTCTCGTTGTCCAGTAGGTCTCGAAGACCTTGGATACTTGTCGCAGGTAGCAAACGATGTGCATCATGCCTACCCGGCGTCCCACCAAGAGGGTCTCGAGCGAGTCTCGTGGGACAGAGTACCAAGGTGTCTCCGCCCATGAAGTTGCGGTACCGGACGTTCTCTTCGTACGGGCCCTGGCAAAACGTGGCGTAAGTGACGTCGCGTGAATGAATAAAGGACAACTCGCGAACCTGTGATGTATAGAAGGTGCACCCTTCGCACTGCTCCGGTGCAGGGTGGCCGGTGTGCCACATGAAGTAGTAGGCGATGAGCATCCGGCGCCCCTCAAACGCGTCCAATAGCGTGACGGCGCCACGTTCGCCAATGAACGCTGTGGCGCCATCCACTTCGACCATGGGGAGGCGTCGCCGGGCAGCTGCTATGGCGTCGCCTTCTTTTGAGTGAGCTTTCTCTCGAACGCGCAAAGCGTCCAGCTCCGCCTGGAAGGTGCTGCGATCAACTATTCTGGGCGCTGCAAGTTCATCTCTCATGACGGCTTTCATCGGTTTTCTCTCCCGCTAACCACGGTCATGCTTTCGCCTCTGTATCGCGCTTTCGGAAGGCGGCTTCTCCAACGTCGGACACCCTGACCCACTTGGGGTCAGGCGAAGCCTCGGCACCGTAGTTGTCGTGCCAGTTCCACCACTTGTACCGCGGAGTCTGTGGATAGCCTTCCGGAGAATCCTCCCACTCCTCCTGGCGCCCGAGCGCTGTTAGATCAAGATAGCTCCAGACGCTCCCCATTGCCTCGTCGCCGCGGTTGTTGATGAAGTACGTGCGGAACACCTTGTCACCGTCGTGGATGAATGCATTGTGGCCGTGCCACTCGTTCACACCGAAATCGGTGTCGAAGCTGTCCGTCATGGTGAACCACGGCATCTTCCAACCCATGCGTGCCTTCAGTCGCTCGATGTCCTTCTGTGGCGCGCGCGAGGCGTATACGAGAGTGGTGTCGCGAGCATTCAGATGGGCGAGGTGGGAAACCTGATCAGCGCCCAGGGAGCACCCGCGGCACGCGTGGTCGGGCCAGCCGAACACCCCGGGCTCGAAGAACGCGCGGTAGACGATCAATTGACGGCGGCCCTCGAACAAATCAAGCAGGCTTACCTTACCCTTAGGTCCTTCGAACTCATACTTCTTCTCCACCGCCATCCACGGCATCCGCCGGCGTTCGGCGGCGAGCGCGTCACGGGAGCGGGTCAAAGCCTTCTCCTTCACCAGGAGCTGTTGGCGCGCGGCCTCCCACTCCTGCGGCGACACGATCGGCGGTGTGTTCTTTGGAAGATTCCCTTTCCCGGGTTCTTTGCCTTTCTCCGTGCTTGTTGCCATCTTATTTCTCCTTTGCCCTCAGGCTAAAAAAAAGACGAAACGGACCGAGACCATTCGCCATGAAGAATCTTCTGAACTTGGCGATGCACACCGCTAGAATTCCTCCCGTGGATCCAGCTCCGGCGACCATTGCTGCTGTGCTTGCGATGCATACCGGGCACATATGTACCCCCTTTTGAAGCCAATTCGCTCAGCTCTGTTCATCTGGCTTCATATGTAGAACCGGTGTGACCCCTGAAACTCATCGGTGCTGGTCGCGATGATGGCCCCTTTGGAGCGTTTCAGATGCGGCAGGAAAGCGTTCGTCACTTTGAGCATTCCGAAGACATTGACGGCCATGTGGCTTTTCGATGACCTCCGGATTGCTGAGATCGTCGTAGATGGCGATGCCGGCGTTGTTGATGAGGACGTCGAGGGTATCGACCCCCTCGGCCGCGCGCTGGATTTGTGAAGCGTTGGTCACATCCAGCGCCAGCGGCATCACGCGCTTGTCAGGGTGTTGAAACGCGCTGCGCGCTCCTGCATAGACTTTCTTTGCGCCCCGTCGAAGCGCTTCTTCAACGAGCGCCCAGCCGATTCCCCGGTTGGCCCCCGTGATTAAGACTGCCTTGTTAGTGATGTTCATAACTTTTCTCCTTTTTTTCGTTCGCTTCTTGGATTCAAATTCGTGAGACAAAGTTGACATGCGGCCTTGCCTTATTGCGCCTCGTAGGCTTGCGGAAGGTACACGTCAGCACTTACAGCCCGGCCGTGTCGTCTTGCCCAGCGGCACATGCCCCTAAGTGGGGTGATAATTGTCCTTCCGAGTCGAGTCAACGAATACTCCACGGCAATGGCATTCGCTTTCGTAACGCGCCTGGCGATTAATCCTGTGGACTCCAGACTGCGCAGGGTTCTGGTTAGCATCCGCTGGGAGACAGTTCCGAGCTGGCGGCGCAACTGTCCGTGCCGAAAAGGCCTGCCTTTCAACGCAAACAAAACTCTGGGTGTCCACCTCCCGATGAAAAACGGGGCGGCCCCTCTCGATCCTTGCATCGTCTTCATAACTCAATGCCTCCTGCGAAACTTCCCGGTGAGAGGACCGTTGGAATTTGTCTCTCACTCTTTTCTCGCGCTCGGCACTGTTTCACCTTGCCAGTCCTCGCGCGCAGAGCGCAATAAGGTACATGTGTGTACCTGGTCCTATTGGCTTGGCTCGCCCTTTCGGGCCATTTGCCATTACAAAGGTTTCGAGCGCCTCTACCGGTATAACCGGAGTGTGGGCTCAAAGTCATTGGTGGTTGGCGGCCTTTTTTTTGGCCTGAGCAGACTAATCGGGAGTTACCCAACAGGAGGTATGGAGTTTCACAGGCGGTTGTCAGCAGGTTGGGTGGTCACCGGCCAATAGACAAGCAGCTTTGCCCTACAACTGCCTTCGTTCGCCGCTGGTGCTCAGTAGTTCCCTGACCGGCCGTACCTCGATGCTGCCCACACGCGCTGGCGGAATTTGCGACGCGATTTGAATCGCATCGTTCAGATCAGTGGCGTCAATCAAATAGAATCCCGCCAAGCACTCCTTCGCCTCCGTGAAGGGGCCGTCCGTAATGGAGACCTTTCCGCTGCGCACCCGCACAGTCCGAGCGGTACGAACCGGCTGAAGCGCCTCCGAGGCCAGGCATCGGCCAGAGTTTCGCAGAGCTTGGTCGTAAGCCATGCACTCATCGTCGGTCATGGCTTGAATGTCCTTCTCTTCACCATAGACAAGGCATACGAACTTCAATCGCAATCTCCTTCTTCTCAGATCAACTTCTAGTTCAGTATTTGAATATCACAATCGCCCTGAAAGTCGGACCGCCTGCAATCAAGCTACTGTCCTGCAGCCAGTCTGGTCCAGACCGCGATACGCTCCATTCGAGCAGCAGACTCGCGGGGGAGTAGCGTTAACCCTTACGCGGAATGGGATTTGAAGAGCTGAACGAGTTGCGCTGCGATAATCTTTTCTTCGCCAGGTTGTAACATGAACGAGTTCATGCCTAGGCCGTGCTCGGATGAGCCTACCACGATGGAGGGCTTTCCTTTTTTTAGCTCGCTGGCCGCGTCGTGGGGCGCGAGAGAGATCTTGCGCGGATCCCAGAATATGTTCATGTGCGGCACGTGGTTGGCAACGTCGGGGACGTTCATGGAGGTTGTGACCCCGGGAACGCGCGTAATTTCCGCAGAAACGGCGTCCAGGCGGCGCCACCATTCCTTGTCCAGCGCCGCATGATCGTCGTTCAAGTAGCATTCCAGTGCCTTGACCATGCCCACGATTTCTTCCTTGCCAACTTTCGCAAGGCGGCCGAGGGTGTCTTCGTGAGGGCTGTTGTTGAGCAGCGCGTTGGCGATGAGTTCTTTCTTGCCGATTAGCAGCCCGGCGCACTGTGGCCCACGGATTGCCTTGCCGCCGCTGAACGCAATTAAGTCGTAGCCCATGTTGGCATAGTCCCACAGGTGGGACACGGGGGGCGTGTCGGCAGCGGCATCGTTGAAAGCAGGAATCTGATTTTGGTGGGCCAGCTTGACCCACTCGTCAACTTTGATCTGGCCCGCGGCGTTTGCAAAATTGGAGAAATGCATCATGGCCGTTTTCGAATTGATGGCCCGCTTTAAGTCCTCGCGCGATTCCACCTCGACCAGTTTGACGCCGGTAGCGCGAAGCTGATGATCGAACCCGTTTCGATGCGACTTCTGAATGATGACTTCGGACTTCATGCCGGTGAGGTCGGGAAGCTGCTCGATGAATGTGGAGTTGTTGCCGGTGAGAATCCCGGCGAGGCCCGACTGCATGCCTGCGGCAGCGCCGCAAGTGACGATAGCGTCGTAATCCGCGGGAAGCTTCAGCAATTCTACGATGCGTTTTCCCCCGGCCTTCTCCAACTCCACGATGGGCACGAAATGTTGCGCCGCCAGGGCCATGACTGCTTCGACTTCCGGCCGTGGAAGCGAACCGCCGAGGTAAGTCATAGTCCCCTGCCCGTTGATCACGGTAGTGACACCCAACTCCTCGTAAACGTTTCCAGTCGAGCCAAAGCCAGTGAGTTTCTCCGGCGTTTCAGCGAAAGAGGCCGCAGCCTTTGGCAAGCCGAAGACTCTGCGCGCGCTGAGCATCATGCTGGCCAGGACACCAGCACTGCCAAGGAATGTTCGCCGGTTCCAGAGATTTCTGATGGTCATGGCAATGCCTCTCATCCCTTCCGCGTGACCGCGGCAATACAATTGATTTCAACCAGCGAATTTCCGGGAAGAGCAGCAACGGCGACGGTAGTTCGCGCGGGGCCGCCATTCGGGAAATAGGTTTTGAAGACTTTATTCATTCCGTCGTAGTCGTCGATCTTAGTGAGATAAACGGTGAGCTGAAGGATGCTATTCATGGTGCCACCGCCCGTTTCGACCAGCGTTTTGACATTGTCCATGACCTTTTTGGTGTGAGTCTCGATGTCCATGGGAAATTTTCCTTCGGGGTCATGCGAGTGAGCGCCCTGACCTGCAATGTAAATGACGCCACTGTGAATAATGAGCGGCGTGATGAAGCCAGTTCCCGCGGGTTTGCCCTCGTAATTGAGTTTTTGAACGCTGGAGTCTGCCTGTGGAGCCGGAGATTCGGCCTTCAGAGCGGCGCCTGAAACGGCAAAGCTGGGAATGAGAGAGGCCAGGCGCGCCGCGAAGCCGCGCCGGGACGTAAGAGATGAAAACATTGTTCCTCCTTGTGGTTAGTTCTGCGTCTTTCTCGTTATTTGCATGAGCCCGCCGCTGGGCTACGGCAAAGCAAAACTGAAAACGTCACTCCCCGCTGCAATGGTGACGTACTGTTTCGAATTGACCGCATAGCTCATCGGTGATGCCGAGATGTTTTGCCCCGTATTGAAGTGCCAAAGCGGTTTACCGGTCTGAGCGTCCACGGCTTCAAAGGATTGCGCGTCGTCACCGAAGAAGACAAGTCCGCCGGCGGTGGTCATGGTGCCTCCGGCGGAATGGCCCATGCCGGCCTGAACGTAGCGCCATGCAGGCTTGTCCCCCTCGAGCGGGTAGGCCAGCAGAATCTTCTGATTGTGATCGCCTTCGCTGTGACGAGCGCCTGTCGAATAGTAGGTCTCGCCGGGCTTGAATTTCTGTGGTTTCAACGTTAAGAAGTTGCACGATTCCAAAGCTATGAAATAGAACAGGGAAGTTTCTGGATTGTAGGAAGGTGCATGCCAGTTGGTTGCGCCCACCATACCAGGGCAGACGCGGGTTCCTTCCGAACTAGGCTTGACTCCAGTGCGAATGGGGCGGCCTTTGTCGTCTATTCCACTGGCCCAATTTAGCTTTTCAGCGAAACGCGTCGCGGAGAGAAATACACCGTTCGTACGATCAAGCACGTAGAGAAAACCGTTTCGATTCGCTTCCACCACCAGTTTGCGCGGCTGACCGCGCAACATCGCGTCTACAAGGACGGGAGTTTCGGTTGCGTCGTAGTCGAAAAGATCGTGCGGTGTGAACTGGAAATACCATTTGAGCTTACCAGTGTCGGGATCGAGTGCGAGCAGGCAATCGGTGTAGAGGTCATCCCCGGGGCGCGGTTCTCCATCAAAATCGGGCGCGGGATTGCTGGTGCCCCAAAAAATGGTGTTGAGTTCGGGATCAAACGTACCGGGCATCCAAGTGGTGCCGCCGCCGAGTTTGTAGCTTTCGCCGGGCCAACTGGAGGAGCCAAATTCGCCGGGAGCAGGAATGGTCCAAAAACGCCACACTTCCTTGCCTGTTTCGGCGTCGTAAGCGGCTACAAAGCCGCGCACACCGTCGTCACCACCCGAAGTCCCCACGATGACTTTGTTTTGAACCACCAAAGGAGCGCTAGTTGCTCCGTAGTTCCTATTTCCATCGGTGTAGGCGACATCCCACAGCAAATGACCGGACCGCGCGTCGAGACAAAGCAGATGTGCGTTGTCCGTTTCTAAGTAAACGCGCGAGTGCCAGATGCCGATCCCGCGATTGTGATGTTGCGAGGCATCGTCGATCAGGCCTTCGGTGATGGGGCGCGAGTAGTGCCAAAGCACGCGTCCGGTTTGCGCGTCGAGGGCGAATGCATCGTTGGCAGCCGTGACAAAGAGAATTCCGTCCGCAGCAACCGGAGTAACTTCGAGCCCGCTGGAGTTTGGCGCGTGGAAGACCCACTGTGCACGAAGCTGCGAAACGTTGCTCGCCGTGATTTCCCTAAGCGAAGTGTAGCGGCGGCCGGTGTAGTCCCCATTGTAGGAGAGCCAGTTGGCAGCAACCGGCTTCGAGAGCAAACGCTCCGGATTCACATCCAAGCTGGTGGAGATTGACACCATCCGAGCGTCTTGAGCGAAAAGCCCTACGACGTTCAAGATAAGGAGCGCAAGGCAAAACCAGAATCGTTGCAATCGAGCCATCGCTAGAGTCTTGTGTCAGAAAGAACCTCATATACTACAGGTCAGCAACGAGAAGCTAGAATTTTTACAGGTTGCGACAATTTGGCCGCTGCTTCTTCAATCGATTTAAGCTTGTCGATGCAAACATGCCGGCTCCCACAGCCGCACGAGGTTCGACCTTAAAGTGTGAAAGGACGGAACTCACTCGCATTTTACGCGAATCAGTTCCGTCCTTTGACCTGGAGATTCAGACTCCGCTGGAGGGAGCCGCTCCGTTACTTTCTGCCGCCGCTATCGTGCGGCCGTACGACCTCTTTGGGCCGACAGAAAAATTACCCTCGAACCGTCAGCACCGGGCAGTGCGACTTCACCACCACTTTGTACGCAATCGTTCCCGGCACATGGCCGGCCAGGCTCTTCCGCGCCTTCGCTCCCATCACGATCAAGTCCGCATTCGTCTCGCGGGCCATGGTGAGAATCTCTTCCGTCGCTTCGCCGAAGGTGGCCCTGTACTGCGGCTTGCACCAGTCCTCCGCTCCCTCGGGCACAAGCTGCTCCAGCTTTTCAACGGTGAATTCTCTCTGCCGCCGCACGCTCTCCTCGGTAAACGCTGTGGCTTCCTGAATTACGTGCAGCATATTGAGATGCGCGCCGTGCTCCTGCGCCAGGGAAAACGCATACCCCGCCGCCTTTTCTGCGCCATGTCCAAAGTCCGTTGCGAACAGGATGTTCTTCAGTTCAACTTCGCGCCCCGGCTGGTCCTTGACATTCGGCCCGACGGTCAACACAGCGCATCCAGTTTGCCGGAAAATCTCCTCCGCCACCGAGCCAATCAACAATTTCTGAACTTTCCCGCGGCCATGGGTGGCCGTCACCACCAAGTCGATCTCATGCTTCTCGATCATCCTCTCGATCACGGGCCAAACATTTCCTTCTTCCAAGAGAACTTCGTGCGGAATTCCGCGAAGCTTTCCCGAGATCAGGATGTCCGCCATGCCCTGCTCGGCAGCCTGGCGAACCTTCTCGTAAGTCGCTTCCGCCAGCGCGGGCTCGGCATAGAGGAACGGATCCGGGGCAATCACGTGCGCCAGGTAGATCCGCGCGTCATACCGGCGCGCGAGCGCCAGAGCATAATCCAACGCCCGCTCCGACTCTGGAGAGAAATCCGTGGTTACGAGAATCTTCGTGAGCGCTACTTTCTTCGAAATCTCTTGCGTTACCTTCGGCTCCATCACCTGTGGCATGGCAACCTCCTTATTCCTGTAGCACCTGCAATTCACGCGCTGTCATTTTTCCCTAAGACAATGCTTGGGAAGCACGCAGGGGGCCACAACCAAGTCGGCGGATCATCTTGCAAATAAGGAAGATGCTGGATTTTTGTGACTCGCTCACGCAGGATTGCGCGCAATTGCACAGGGCGTTGCGCTAGAAAACCATTAAGTCGTTCAATTCAAAAGGAAGATTCAACGGGGAGCAGGCCGAAACTGCAGAGAGACTCAAAAACTGAAGGCAGCGGTGAGCGCCGGACCAGGCCCGTCATTTGGGGCTACCGCGTCGGAACCTCGACGCTCCTCTGCGTTTCCGCTCAACCGCTGCCTGACTCAATTCGTTAGCCAGGAAACTGGGGGTTATCCTGGCTAATTTCGCGGGCGTCCCCGCTCCGCGCCGTATCCTTTCGAGCGTTTTCACCGCCTGCCCGCCGTCACAGAAGGAACGCCCACCGTTCAGAAAGCTGACAATCGCTCCATTGCCGACTCTCTGAACGACAATGAACTGTGCATATGCCGTTCCATAGCTGCATTGTTGCGCAAGCAGCTATCTACTCTCATTTCAGCTATTTGCAGGCGTCTGGTTTTCGACAGCGACGCAGCATCTTGTGAAGTTGGGGCTTTTCGCGCCCAGCAGCGTCTTCTGGCGATGTAGGCAGAATACAGTCAGACTCGCGGAATTCGCCTTTGCTTGGAGGGCTCCTGAAGGAGATGGGACCTTCGGAATTGTCGATCCGAGACAATCCACGAGAGCCTGAGGGAATGGAGAACTAATCCACTGATCGTGGTTTCTTTCCTTTTGGCCGCCTCTCTTATTTGTTGCGCTTCTTCGATAGGGCAGCTCAGGAGCATTGTGGTTCTAGGCCCAGGTGGGCGGCGCGAGAATCCATCCAATCCGTAAAACTCAATGTCACGAACGAACGGCGTTTCTTGTACGCCTAATGCCCTCAAACGGGTGAGACCCTCATCCACTCGAATGGCCTTCATAACGATGTTCAAGACATAGCCGCTGATGGTTCGCCGTTGCCGGGCGGCGACTTCTCGTATCTTCCGTGCCTCTTTTAGAGAGCAGTTGATCAAGAGTGGATTCCGACTCCCCATTTTCTATTGATATAGAATTATATCGAAATTTGCAAGACCTCGAATCCTCAGATACCGTGGCGATTACCGGAGCCGAAATTGCCGAGCCCACCGGATGCCGGGGCGGCCCAAGGGGCAGGGGAATGTTGCTTCGTTGCGTATGGAGGAAGCGGCAATGAGGGTCGAGCGTCCGCGCGCGGCGCGCTATACCTTTGTGGCCTCGGTTATTTTAACGGACTTGGAATTGGGCCACCAAACACAAGGGACTACCTGGAACTTGAGCGTGTATGGGTGTCAAGTGATGCCCGGCAATTCAACACGGATAGGAGCGCGGGTCAGGGTCCGGATGATTCATTGCGGTGAGACCTTTGAGGCTCAAGGGCGAGTAACGAATTTGCGACCGCCCATGGGCGCCGGAATTGTCTTTACAAAGGTCGAGGAGCACTACCAGTTGGTTTTGGACAAGTGGTTGGCGGCGCTTAGGGAGGAGAAATCAGAGAAGCAATGATGCCCATCGCCCAGCGACTTTGGTCGTCTTGCAAGCGCAACGTTCGAGAAGGATGACCAGAATAGTGGGGACCGAGTGGAAATGAGCAAGGGGCCTGAGCCAGCCGCCATGCCCACAGATTACTTAATTCTCCCAGCCAAGGTGTCAGGGAGGGAACAATGCAAGGGCAAGTGAAGTGGTTCAACAATGCTAAGGGTTATGGTTTCATCGGACGCGGTGATGGACCAGATGTCTTTGTCCATTACAGCGCAATTGTGGGGGACGGATACCGAACCTTGAATGAAGGTGACCCGGTTGAATTTGAGATTGTGCAGGGCGCAAAAGGCCCGCAAGCCGCAAACGTGAGCGTAAATCGCCCGAGTTAGCAAGCGAGTTCAACAGGTGGATCTTCTTTAGCATCCTCCCTGTTTGCGATTTGCCTGAGGCGCGCTCGCTGGCGCCCCGTGCTGCCGGGCTTTGTCTGCCCGCCGCAGGCGGAAAAGAGTGGGGCGGCGTTTTGCCAACCTTCTTAGGAATGGGTGGTGGAGGGTAGCTGTTCTTCTTCTCCGTGCGCCAAGCCGAATTTCTTCATCTTGTAGCGGAGCGCATCGCGGCTGATGTCCAGTAGCTTGGCGGCTTTGATCTGGTTGCCGTGCGATTGCCGCAAAGCCATCTCGACCAGTGCATGCTCGATATCCTCTAGCGAGGTCCCACCCTCGGGAATGGAAAGCGACGGCAATCGCCTGTTGGAGCCTCCTCCGATGGGCTCTTGGGTGGCCGATGAGCTCGCTTCCATTGCCGTCGTTGCGCTTCCGGCCGTTCCGCTGCGGCCGCTGGCGACGGCAAAGGGCAAATCATCGGGCTTCAGCGCAGAGCCGTCTTCGAGAATCATGGCGCGTTCCAGCGCGTTCTTCAGTTCGCGGACGTTACCGGGCCAACTGTAATTCATAAGCAGCCGCTTGGTTTCTTCAGTCAGTCCTTGCACGGACTTGCGGAACTTGCGGTTGTAGTGGTCGATGAAGAAATCCACCAGCGCGGGAAGGTCTTCTTTCCGTTCGCGCAGCGGAGGCAGAAAAATAGAAATGATCGCAAGCCGGTAATACAAATCCTGGCGAAAATGGCTTTCGCGAACGGCGCGCTCCAGGTCGCGATTGGATGCCGCGATCACGCGCACATCCACTTGAATGTCGCGCACTGCACCCACGCGCCGGATCACTTGGTCTTCCAGGACCCGCAAAAGTTTTGCCTGCAAGAGCGGCGAGAGCTCGCCAATTTCATCCAAGAACAGCGTGCCGCCATCGGCCACCTCAAACAGGCCTTTTTTCATGGCTTTCGCGTCGGTGAACGCGCCGCGTTCGTGGCCGAAGAGCTCCGCTTCCATCAGCGTTTCCGGAATCGCGGAACAGTTGATGGCCACGAACGGTTTGTCTTTGCGCGTGCTCTGATAATGAATCGCTTTCGCGACGAGGTCTTTCCCCGTGCCGCTTTCGCCCTGAATCAGAATCGTGCTGGCTTCGCTGGCCGCTACTTTTTGCACGAACTTCATCAGCTCGGTCATCTTGCGCGACACGCCGATTACGTCGTGATAGCCGGCGCGCCGCCGCACTTCGCCGCGCAGCGACTCTACTTCCGTACGCAGTGCTCCCGCTTCCAGGGCGTTTTGCAGGGTGACGCCCAGCTCTTCGTAATTGATCGGTTTGCTGACGAAATCGTATGCGCCCAAGCGCAGCGCGGCTTTCACGTCTTCCAGTTGCGGATCGGCCGTCATCATGATGACTGTGCGTGTATCGCCGCTTTGCTTCAACTTTTCCAGCACCTCGATGCCGCTCTGGCCGGGCAGGTGAACGTCGAGCAGCACTGCGTCGGGGGATTCATTCTGGAGCGCGCGCAACGCCTCTTCGCCGTCCTCGGCCTCTACGCTCTGGAAGCCGTATTCGGCGCACTTCTTCGCCAGCGCCCAGCGCACAAGTTTTTCGTCATCCACAATCAAGATTTTTTTCTGCGCCATCGTGTAGCGGGGTTTACCGCGCGTCCCTGGTTCGTACTCTATCACTCCGCCTCAGGTATTTGCATGCCAGCTATCCTTTCGCTCAATGGGAAGCCACACATCAAATTGCGCGCCGTGCCCCAACTCGCTTGTCACTTCGATTCTTCCTTTGTGCGAATCCACGATGCCTTTTGCTAACGGCAGGCCCAGGCCCGTCCCTTCCTTGCGCGTCGTGAAAAAAGGTTTGAAAATCTTTGGCAAAGAATCGCGCGCGATTCCCTTCCCCGTATCGGTGATGCGCACCACCGCGTACCCGCCTTCCCGGCGCACCGTGACCTCGATCTTTCCTTGATTCGGAATCGCCTGAATGCCGTTCAGCAACAAATTCAAGACGACCTGTTGAATTTGGACGGGATCGTGGGCCACTTCGGGCAACTTCCGCTGGGGCTCGAACGCTATCTCGATTGGTTTTGTTCTAACTTGCTGCCGCGCCAGGAACACCGCCTGTTCGATGGTCGCATTCAAATCGGCGGGATGCACATCCGGTGGCCGCGGCCGCGCGTATGCGAGCAAGTCGTTCAGAATACTTTGAATGTGATGAATCTCGCCTTGGACTTCGGGCAGAACACTGCGGCTCGAGCTGTCCGCGGGCAGTTCGCGCCCTATCACTTCCACGACTCCGGCGATTCCAGCGAGGGGGTTGCGGATCTCGTGAGCCAGCCCTGCCGCCAATTCTCCGATGGTGGCAAGATGCTCCGCGCGGGCCATTTCGAATTGGTGCAGCCGCTCGATCTCCGCGCGATTCTGCGCGAGTTCCTGGATCATTTCGTTGAATTGGCGACCGAGCTGCCCCACGTCGTCGTTTCGCTTTGCGAATTCCACACGCGGCGTCAAATCACCCTCGCGCACGCGCGCGATTGTCTCTTTCAATTCCGCGAGCGGACGCTCAATCAGCACGAGCAATACCGAGAGCATAACAAAGCAAATCGCCACCGCGCCGGCCGCCGCGACGATCAAAATCCAATTGCCGCTCGGAATGTTGAGCGCCAGCACAATTGCTTTGAAGGCAAGCAGGCCGAGCAGCAGCACGCCCGCGATCGGGATGATGGCTTTCCATTGCCAGCGCAGCGCGCTGCCGCGGCTTAAGTTGCGTTTCGATTCCACAGGCGTATCAAAGCAGATTCACCGCCGCGGGTGCAAGCTTGTGCCCCTGGGCCGCAGACACTAAAAGAAAGATTTCTCCCTGCGCAAGCCAACCGATTCGCAGGAGCAAATCGGAAAGAGAAAGCGCTGGCTTGCTCCGCTCGAAATGACAAATGACTCAAGCAAGCCAACCGTCGTTAGCCAGGTATGGTTTTGTTGCTTTTGTTAGAATCACGCAGACATGTCGGAGAGTGAAGAAATTCGGATTCGCGTGGAGGGAAATGCGGACGTCTCCGCGCTCCTGCTGCGCCCGACGGAAGCGCGGTGGCTGCTGCTGCTCGCGCACGGAGCTGGAGCAGGAATGCGCCACCCCTTTCTGGAAAAGCTCGCCAATGAGCTGACCTCGGTGAATGTGGCTACGCTTCGCTACCAGTTTCCTTATATGGAGCAACGGCGGCGCGCTCCTGATTCACCTGCCATCGCGACGGCGACTGTGGCCGCTGCCATGCGCACTGCTTCTGAAGTAGCGCCGGGTCTGCCCCTCCTGGCGGGAGGCAAGTCCTTTGGAGGACGCATGACTTCCCACGCGGCGGCGCAAGGCTTGCTGAAGGATGTTCGAGGATTGGTATTCTTTGGCTTTCCGTTGCATCCGCCGAACAAACCTAGCACAAAGCGGGCGGATCACCTGCCGAAAGTTCCGATGCCGATGCTGTTCTTGCAAGGAACGAGGGACACGCTCGCTGATCTCAAGCTTCTGCGCCCCATTTGCACGCAGCTCGGTGCACGCGCGACGCTACACATCATCGAATCCGCGGATCATTCGTTCCATGTGCTCAAAAGCTCGGGAATGGACGATGCCGCCGCGTTGCGACACCTCGCGGAAACTACAGCGTCATGGGCGGACCAACTCTAGCTAGGCTCAGTTTTGCTTAAGGGGCAGGCGCAAATGCTTTGCGGCGCGTTCGGCGTCCTCGTGGAGTCGCGCGGCGTCCATGCGGAACGATTGCAGCAAGCGATGCAGCATTCCCCCGAGAGGATAAAAGAGAATCTGTAGACCGGCTGAAACAGATTCGGAAGTCTTTGTGACCGTAGGCGCCAGCCACAAAACCGTCAAACGCACCAGCGGGAGCGCGCGATGACTTCCTCGAACCGCTCGATTTGCAAAGTAGACCACAGTGCGCGCATAGACAAACCACACCGCGAAAGCAAAACCCAGAAGCAGCAGGACAATTGCATATCCCACGGCAAAGAAAAGGAACGCGAAAAATAATTCTTGGACGAAGAAAAACCGCGCGGCTAGAACGGGGACCAGGAGGCCGAATGCCGCAAATAACGCACGCTTCTTAACTTGTCGATCCATCCCCCATTGGCCCTCCCGCCCCAAACAGCTAGTTAGATGCAGCGAACCGTGATTCTGCCCCCAGTGAAAATTTTTCACAGTGGGGCGGTGATCCTCGGTTCACGGCAGCGTCCACAATACTCTTTGCAGGGCACATGAGCAATTTCTTTATTTCCTTTCTGGTGAGACGGCTGCGGCTGGGAAGTTAGGACAGTCCTAGAACTTCGCCGGATTGCTTCGGTTCTTGGACGCGAATCGCAGTTCTGTTGGAAGTCCAGCCCGATTCGTCACACGCTGCAACAAACTTTCTCGTTTCTTGCTCCCTTACTCTAGAATCCTCCCGGATTCCTGCGAATGGCACATTGCTAGTCTTGTTTCATTTCTTTGGAGGTCCGGGTGGGTTCTAGCGATAACTTCGACCTGATTGTGATCGGCTGTGGGCCAGCCGGGGAAAAGGCCGGCGCGCAAGCCGCGTACTTTGGGAAGCGCGTCGTCATCATCGAGCGGGCCGTGCACATGGGCGGAAGCTGCATCAATACCGGTACAGTTCCCAGCAAGACGCTGCGCGAGTCAGCGCTCTATTTCTCCGGACTGAAGCAGCGCGGCCTCTACGGCATCGACTATTCGCTGAAAGAAAATCTTACCGTTCACGACTTCATGCATCACGAGCGCGAAGTGGTGGACATGGAACGCCGGTGCATCCTGAAAAACCTCGCACTGCACAAAATCGAATTGATGCGCGGGCAAGCTGTCTTTGAAGACGGCCATACCGTTGCCGTTTCAGGAGCGGATGGCACGCGCCGCCTGCATGGCGAAGTCATACTTATCGCGACTGGTTCGAAGCCGCATCGGCCGCCCGAAATTGCTTTCGACGACGTACACACGTTTGACTCCGACACGTTTCTGAAAATGGACCGCATCCCGAACAGCCTCGCGGTGATCGGCGGGGGCGTGATTGGCTGCGAATACGCGTCTATCTTTATGGCGCTCGACGTCGACGTCACGCTCGTCGATGGGCGTGACCGTCTCCTTCCCTTCCTCGACAATGAAATTTCCAACCGGCTGCGCGACCGCTTCGCAGCTCTGGGCATGCATTTCTGGTTCAACGAACGGCCGGTCAAAACGGAAAACTCTGCAAGCGGCGTGCGCTTGATCATGAAAAGCGGGAGAGTACTTGAAACCGACGCGGCGCTATTTGCCGCCGGGCGGCGCGCTGCGGTGGATGGCCTCGGTCTCGAAAAAGCGGGTCTCGCCCTCAACGATCGCGGCTACATCCCTGTAAACGAAAATTATTGCAGCGCTGTTCCGCACATTTACGCTGCCGGCGACGTCATCGGCTTCCCTGCACTTGCGTCGACTTCCATGGAGCAGGGCCGCGTTGCCGTTTGCCATGCCTTCGGATTGAAATACAAGCAGCGCGTGGCCTCGCTGCTGCCCATGGGCATTTACACGATTCCAGAAATCTCGGCTGCGGGCGAAACCGAAGAATCCTGCAAAGAAAAGAAGATTGATTACGTGGTGGGTCGCGCGCTCTATGAAAACAACGCTCGCGGCCACATCACGGGCGACACGGCGGGCATGCTTAAGTTGATTTTTGCGCGAGCCGACAAAAAGCTTCTCGGTGTCAGCATGATTGGCGAAAACGCGACGGAGCTGATCCACATCGGCTTGACCGTTTTGGACAAGGACCTGACCATCGACGAATTCATCGAGCAGGTGTTCAATTATCCGACGCTGAGCGAAGCTTATAAGTACGCGGCATACGACGGGCTCGGCAATCTCGCTGGCCACAAACTGCGCGAAGGCTGAAGGCATCTAAACGCAGAGGAACAGAGAACGCAGGGAAGAGGAAAAGATCATGAGGTTTTCTTTCGCTGCCGGCTTGGTTATTCTTTTGTCCGCCGGCGCGTTCATAGCGAATTCTGCTTCCATTCGCCAAGAAGCCGCGCCGCAGAGTTCGGGGAGTGCTCAACGCTCCTTCTTTGGCTTTGACCGAAACACTTATCCGGGCGACGCGGCGCTGCCAATTCTCCGCAAGACGTTTGCGTTTTCGAGTTATTGGCTCAGCCCTCCGCCCGGTGAAAAGACCAACACCTGGTCTGGCAAGCGGGAGCTTCTTCGCTCGCTGGACTTTGGTTACTTGGTCCTTTTTCGCGGTCCGCAAGTCAGAGAGCTTGAGAGAATTTGGTCGGAGTTGCCGTCCAACCGTTCCGCCGCCCGACAGGAAGCTCTGGCCGAAAAGAAAGCAACAGTGGATGCGCGCCGAGCGGCGGCCGCAGCAAAGAAAGAGGGGTTTCCTGCGCACACGGTGATTTTTCTGGATATCGAAGAGGGAGGCCGCTTGCCCTCTGTTTATCACAATTATCTGCGAGGTTGGGCCGACGAATTGGCGCTAGCCGGCTATCGACCGGGCGTGTACTGCTCCGGCATGCCAGTAAGCGAAGACCATGGCGTTACGATCAAAACAGCGGACGACATCCATAACAATATGGGCAGCCGAGACATTCTTTACTGGAGCTACAACGACGCATGCCCGCCCTCTCCAGGCTGCACTCTTCCGCAAAATCCTCCGCCTCCGTCGAAGAGTGGAATTTCTTACGCGTCCGTCTGGCAATTTGCCCAATCGCCGCGGCGCAAGGAATTCACATCGAGATGCGCTGCGACCTATCATCACGACGGAAACTGTTACGCGCCCGGCGATACGGCGCATGCATGGTTTCTTGACGTGAACTCCGCCACGTCTTCCGATCCTTCCGGTGGCGCCAAATGATTCTCAGCGTGAAAGCTACGTGCTGGAACTGCGCTACAAAAGGCAAAAAGGCCCACTCGCGCAGGCCTTTCTCTGGCTATCGACCTATCGCTTTGTTCAGACTTGACCGAGGCCGCCGTCGACGGGAATTTCCGCGCCAGTGATGAACGAAGCGTCGCTGGACGCAAGGAAAGCGACGGCACTGGCGATTTCCGAAGGCTGTCCGATGCGCTTCATGGGAACCTGCGTGAGGATGCCTTGCAGCATTTGGTCGAGTTGCTCCTGAGAGAGGCCGCTGCGCTCGAAGCCCGCGGGAGTTTCAATAGGGCCTGGGCTCACGGCGTTGACGCGGATGTTGCGTGCGACGAGCTCTGCGGCCAGGGAGCGCGTGAAGGAACGCAGGGCGGATTTCGTGGCGGCGTAGGCTGAACCGTTGACGAAGCCGATCTGGCCGGCAACCGAAGTATTGATGATGATGGAAGCGCCATCGTTCAGGTACGGCAGGGCTTTCTGAATCGTGAAGTAGACGCCTTTGGCGTTAATGTTGAAGAGCTCGTCGTAGAGCACCTCGGACGTGCCGTCGAGCGGCGCAAACTTGTAAATGCCGGCGTTCGCGAAGAGCACATCGATCTTGCCGAACTTCTTGGAAACTGCGGCGAACAATTTGTCGAGATCCCCAGCTTTGGAAACGTCAGCCTTGACGGCTAGAGTGTCCGAGCCGATCGCCTTAACCGCTTCGTCCAGAGTTTTCTGATTGCGGCCAGAGATGGCCACGCGAGCGCCTTCCTCATGCAGACGCTGTGCCGAGGCCAGACCAATGCCGCTGTTGCCGCCGGTAATTAACGCTACTTTGCCTTCGAGCCTTTTCATGATTTGTTCCTTTCGTTTTGCGGGCGAAATTGTTCCTGGGATAGCGTGCCGCTGCGAGCGGCCTGGCTACCCAAGTTTCGATACTTAGATAATCATCTAAACGAAAGGTTGCATCAAAAGACGAGATTGCGGATGGCTGGCTCCTAGAAGCTGCATTCGCTAGACTGGAAAGCACTTATGGACCGCCTTCAAATCGAGAAAATATCCAAGGCGTTGGCGGATGAGACGCGCTTGCGGATTTATGAGGCGATTGCCGCGCGCAGCGACATGACTTGCGGCGACATTGTGGCCATGCATGGAGTCACGTCAGCGACGATTTCTCACCATTTGAAAACTCTGGCGGATGCCGGGTTGATCGAATGCCGCAAGCAGGGGCAATTCGTGCATAGCCAGGTCGTTCCGGAAGCGATTGCCGCGTACACTTCTTCGTTAATGCGCCTCGCGGCCGGAAGAAAAAGGAAGACACGGGGGCGCCTTAACTTCAGAAGCAGCGGATCGAAGTAGCGAAACTCTTCGCGCCCTCATCAAAAATCCGGAATTCAAATGCAGTCTGCTGAAAACTGCCAGGAGGCCGTCATGCCACTAGTGCGCATATCACTTCGCCAGGCAATGATCGACGCCTTTGCCATTCCGCCGGACGACCATTTTCAAGTGATCTCGGAATACGCGCCGGAGAATTTGATCTACGATCCGCACTATCTTGGCATCTCCAGATCGGACAAGGTGGTGTTCGTGCAAATCACGATGAGCCAGGGACGCAAACCTGGTCAGAAACGAGCGCTCTTCAGGGGGATTGTGGAACTCCTCGGAAAATCACCCGGTGTGCGGCCACAAGATGTTTTTGTCAACCTTGTCGAGGTGGCGTGGGAGAATTGGTCTTTCGGCAATGGCGAAGCGCAGTACACGAAAGACTGATCCGCGCCCAGAGTTTGGTAAAGACTTGCAAGAATTCAATTCGTGGGATTGCGGGGGAATTTGAAATAGGGCAGGCGGACGCCCTGATCCATCACTTGGTCGGCACGAATGCCCACGGGCGCTTCGAAACCGACTGTTCCCCCGTTGGTGACGTAGTCGTCTTGATCCACGCCATCGCCGCTGACACCTAGCCCGCCAACAAGAGCGCCGTTCCGGTATAGACCCGCGCTGCCCGGAAAGAAAACGATGCCGCTCTTGTTCGAATTGGCTGCGCCGGTTTGAAATCCTTGCGTGCAAGGATTCATCAAGTCCATCGAGTAGAGATTAAAGAATGGTCCGGCGCTCGAACCGTCAATTCCCGGCGGATAGAGCGGCTGCGCGCCAAAGCCGACCGTGCGGTTCGTTACTGCAGTGCCCATGGGCACGCCGCTCAAGTCGGCAGCAGTTCGCGAAGCGCTGTTGAGGTACACCATGTTGCGAGCCTTAGTCACCGCGACGTCGATGCTGAAGACGGTGGAATCTGCCATGCGCCGCAGGCCGATGATGGTGCCATCGAGGTCCGCGACGGCAATGACCATGCGCGTTCTTGAGCCGAGCGGCAAGCGAATCGCGGCGCGCGCGGCGTTTGCCGTGGCTTCGGCGTTGTTCAGAATCTGTGTGACATCGGAGCCGCTCAGTCCGCCGAGAGGACCTGCTGTTGGCGCGGTCAAATCCCCTTCGGGAGGCTGCCCCTGACTGCTCGCGGGCGAGAGAAAATAGTTTCCCGTTCCAGCAATGGGCCCGGCTGAAAAACCAGCTGGAAGCGAAGTCTGATTCACAAACGGGAGCGCGACACCGCCGATGAAAACGACGCCGGGAGCGGCGGGCGTCGGGCCAAACCTATCCGCGGCGCTGCTGCGCTCTGCGGTTGATCCCGAGAACGCTACAAATTCCGCAACGTTCAGGTTTGTGGATGCAGTCACGACACCGATTCCGCCGAGCACCACATTCTTGTAAAAAATCGGCACGCCACCAGGATTCACGGCCTGCGCGTTCGAATCCACTGTGTCCGCTTTGCCGGTGATGACGCCCAGGCCGAATCCTCCGCTGAGCGCCAGCGAAGGCGGGACTTTATTTTCAAAGTTCGGGTCGTTCACCAGAGTGCAGCCGCGGTTGGTGTTCTCGATGCCGTAAAGATCGGCGGGCGGCTGATTCATCACGCCCGGCGGAAAATGCATCCCGCTGATGAAGCGGACGGTGCGCGAGGAGAGTGGCGCCTGGTCGTTGCTGAAAAACGCGCC
>Ga0126378_10000194_pt1 | contig 47036 bp, 34 predicted proteins | sample PanSoiMetPlot_23_FD_92587 | JGI IMG/M metagenome (GOLD analysis project Ga0126378, IMG submission 92587) | Tropical forest soil microbial communities from Panama - MetaG Plot_23 | ecosystem: Environmental > Terrestrial > Soil > Tropical forest > Bulk soil | place: Panama | collected 2016-02-17 | reverse complement strand
TCCGGGATCGTCTAATCGGTAGGACATCAGCCTTTGGAGCTGAGTATCCTGGTTCGAGTCCAGGTCCCGGAACCAAATTTGTTTCGGCGTAGTTCTCTTCCCCGCACGTCGTTTGCTAGATTCTATGGCGGCTTGCTGATCACATTTCGCGGTAGTTTAACAAGAAAACCCCGATCAAAGTAATGCAAAAGGGCCACAGGCGCGCCACCCAAGCGCGAGCGCGGTTTTGTGCGGGAAGGCGCAGTTCGAGCCACCGCGACCAGCCCGCCACCACGGCGAAGATTGCCAGCGGGATGTGGCTCAGCTCGGCCAGCACTTCCTCTTTGATATTTCCGAGGCTGTGGGAGTGAGTCAGCAGCAGTGCACCCGCAACCGCAACGAGCATCGGAAATACCAGGCGGACATTGGACGATGCGACGCGGCCAGTCTGCACGCGCCATTCGAATACCGCGAGTGCGATGACGAGCCCGGCAAAGATGCGATGCAGCAGAACTTCAGGATCGGCGAACGTCACCCAAAAACCGTTTGGGCCGAGCGGCCAGACCTCAGGATCGCTTCTTAGGAAAAGAAAAACGGAAAGCCCCAGGAAAAGTAGTGGCCAATTGCACGCCCAGGAGATTCTCCCTGCTTGCGCGATCAGCGCCAGCAAACCCACCGACAGAACGACGATTCCTGCCCAGTGATGGTTGTACTCCGACCAGGCTTTTTCAGCGGGGGTGTTGGGCCGCGTGCCGGATTGCCCGGGCACAAAGGACTCTGTCGAAAGCGAGCCAACTTCAAAAGCCTTTTTTTGAGCAGCGTAGATATCTTCGGGCAAATCCTTCACCGCTGGGCTGGAGAGGCGCGGCGGGCGCGGTGCCATGCGCGCCAACACCTCCGAGGCGTGGACACGATCCTGCAAGAGATCGACGGCCGGCGGAAGCGACGTCAGAGAGGCCGCCACCAGAATCACGGTGATTCCGATGCCGATTTCGACTTCGCCGAAGCGCTTGAGACTCGCGAGAATAGCGCCGGCTTCCCCTTGGCGGACAAGCTGAAAATTCAGCGCGCCAAGAAGCAAGAGAAGTCCGAAGAGCATTGCCTTTGTGGCCACCATGGCGCCGTAAGAAGTGCCATAGATAGCTTTGAGCGAGCCAACATAGGCGAAACTCAAGATCACGCCTGCGGAGGCTAGAACTGCAACGCTGACGACCGCGAGCCGCGAGAATTGCGCGCTCAGTTTTCGCGCTAGTTCCAAAGGCGATGCACGGCCAATCGCAATCAACAAATACGGCAGACCACCAAGCCAGGCCGCGGTGGCGAGCTGATGCAGCGCAGCGACGAAAACCAAGGGCAACCGGTATTCCAGCCGGGCCATGGCGTGACTCGTGAGAACGGACGAGGCGATAATAGCTACCGCCGGAAGCAGCAACACGCGGGCGGAAGCGGCGGGCGACCGCGTCGAGAGAACGAGAATCGTGAGCGAAGCCGCGATGCCGAGTGCTCCGGCGAGAGCGAAATTCGCCCCGCTTACTTCCATGAGGCTGATTTGCGCAGACTCCATCAAGATCAAGGAATTGGTTAAAAGATAGGAGATTTGGATGGCCATCAGGGCTACCGCGAAGCGGCGAAGCCAGCTCAGGCAGGACGCCTTTATCTCTGTAGAGTCATCGCTGAAATTGCGAAGGACGAAAACCAAAAAAATAATTCCGCCTGCGGTTAGCGACTGAAAAGTAAGGCTAGCGCCGCGGAGAAGTATGGACAGGAACCCGAAGATCTGTAGCAAGCGGGCCACAGGGTGGGATCAGGGCTTGACGACGGCAAAAGGAATTTCGCCGCGCGTGATGTGCCCGTCCGAAGCGAGCACTTGCCAGCGAAGACGGTAAGCGCCAGGGCGCAGTCCCTTCGCCTCAGCCGAAAGTGTATCGGGTGTGTCTTGCCCATGGATCTCGAGCGTCTGCAACGTACCGGCAGGATCAACGAGAGTCAGGCGCGAACGGGCGGCGTCGATGCGGACGTTGAAGCGCAGCTTTAAGGGAACATCAGGACCAGAGACGTAGCTCTTCAGGGCAGGGCTGGATTCCAGAAGAATGGCATGTGCGATCGAGGAAGAAACACTCAATAACGATGCAGCGACAGCTAGAAAAGCAAATACAACGCGAGCCCAATGACCTGGGGACATGATCATCCTTTCGCTCACCCGCAGGGATCTCCGCAAAGACTCAGGCCAACTTGGCCGGTGAGATTATACCGAAGTTACGCAAGAGGCGTGACGCGGCGCGCTTCGTGCGCTGGCTAGTGCCGCGCAAGATGATAAAAAAACTGGCCAATTCCAATGGTGAAAATGAAATCGCCGAAAAGAGCGTGTTCAAGGCAGGCGAGAAGCAAGGAGCCCGACCTTCTGTAAGTCATGCCGAACAGAAAACCCCCGAACGCGGTCAGCGAAATGGCAATCCAGTTTCCGAAAATGATATGCACATAGCCAAACAGCAGCGCGCTCGCCGCAATCATGGCATGTCCGGAGCCGAAAATCGGCTTAAAGCGATGAAAAAAGTAAGCGCGGTACAAGAGTTCCTGCGGATAAACGGAAAAAACCGGATAGAGAATCATCACCAGGAGCCACAACCGCGGCATTTCTCGAACCAAAGAAAAAAGCATCTGTGGGGCAAAAAGTCTAACGGCGAAACCCAGCAGCAAAAGCAGAGGAACGTCAAGCAAGAGTACCTTGCGGAAACCGCGGCCCATGCCTGCGTGCCGCACGAGCACCTGCGGAGTAAACGACTTGTCGCTTCGCAGAACTAGCAGAGCCCCGATGGCGGCGAGAAGCAAAAAGGGAATAGGCCAATTCGGCAGCACCCGCTCAAACATGAGAAATGGAACGGCGACGTAGATACACAGAAGTTCGCACCAGAGCCACAAAGTCCGCTTCATCGTGCTCGCCTGTAAGCATTTTGCCAGCAGCGGTGATGAAGCTTAAAGCCTATCTATAGCTGGCGACGACCTCGCCATTCTCGATGTGCAGATCCGCAATTTGCGAAGGAAGTCTCAGTTTCTCGCGGTTCTCGACCGATTCCATCAGACGCTGCACCGCCGATTCGAGAGTGGATTGTGGAATCGGAAGCGAGCCGATCTGGCCGCTGACAGGCTCAAAATTCAAATACCCATTTTGCGCGCCGAGCCGCCCTTCGAGCTGCAAGGTCAAGTCTTTGCCGTGCACGTAGAAGAGCACATAAGCCTTGACGCGATCGTCCAGCAACTGAATTTTGAAATCGCGCACATTCGAACGCATCTGCTCCACATCTTGCGCCGTTGGTGCTGAGCCATCGGCACGGTCCGGCTGATTCGCCAGGAGCGCCGGTTTCGCCGCCTCCTTGCCAGACAATTCCAGGTGCGAGGCCAGGTAAGAGTTCAGCTCGGTTTCATCCACGCGTACCGTCACAGGCTGCCCGCTGGCAACGGCCCGCTCGGCGTCTTCGAACTTCTGCTCGGCACGGGCTGCGGCCTGCGGATTCGTCTCAACCCGAGGAGCGGGTGTTTTGTGGAACGCAAGGACTAGTGTAACGACAACAACGGCGTACGTGCTCCATCGCACGATCCGAAAGATTAGCTTCCATGGACTGGCGTGCTTCGTATCCGCATGAGCAAATTCCATTTGCGGCGACGGAGGAGCAAATTGCGCCATCACTTCTCCTACAACAACTACGAGCGCTTTGAGCCGGTGGTCTCTCGAGAACTCGCGATCTATAGACAACGCTAGCTCCCGATTGCGCTTGAGACAAGGAAACACTAATCATCGGGATGCGAATAGGGCACCTGTCCATCCGGCGATTGTGGATGGGCGCGACATTTTCCAAAATAAGGACGGGTGCCTGAACCGCGCACTCCCGGCAACGCAGAACCACAGCCCCGAATCCAAAGGCATAAAATATTGGCTCGGTTTACGTTTGCTGCCGAGGAGGCTTGAATGCGTCGCACTCTGCCGGTTTTCCTCTTATTATGTCTGTTGCCTTCCCTTCTCCACGCGCAGCAGCAACCTGCGCCAACCACGCCTCCAGCCCAGACGCCTGCCGCTCCTGTCACTACCGCTGCAAGAACGGCGCCGCAACGTCGCCCCAAAATTGGCGTGGCCCTCGAAGGCGGCGGAGCGATGGGCCTCGCACACATCGGCGTGCTCAAGTGGTTTGAGGAACATCACGTCCCGGTAGATTACGTCGCGGGCACCAGCATGGGCGGACTGGTAGGAGGGTTCTACGCCACGGGGATGACCCCGCAAGAAATGCAAAAGCTCATTCAAGGCCTGGACTGGCGCAAAATCCTGAGCGACCGCACCCCCTACGAAGATCTCTCCTACCGCCGGAAAGAAGACCAGCGCGCGTATCCGAATTCCTTGATTTTTGGCTTGAAAAACGGTTTGTCGGCTCCCGAGGGGCTGATTGCCGGCCACCAAATCGGTTTGCTGATTGACCGCGTCATGCTTCCCTACTACGGAATTTCTTCGTTCGATGACATGCCCGTGCCGTTTCGCTGCGTTGCCACCGATTTGGTCAGCGGGCAATCGCATGTGTTCCAGGACGGTCCGCTGCCCGTGGCGCTGCGCTCTACCATGTCCATCCCCGGCGCGTTTTCGCCGGTTCGCGAAGGAAAAGCCGTTTATGTGGATGGCGGGCTGCTGAACAACCTGCCGACCGACGTCGTCAAGCAAATGGGCGCGGAAATCGTGATCGCCGTGCACCTTCAATCCGCGCCCGTCGAGGCCAAGGACATTCGTTCTGTCTTCGGCGTGCTGAATCACTCCGTGCGCGCCATGCTGAAAGAAAACGAACTACGCGGTCTGGAGATGGCCGATTCCATCGTTTCCGTGCCGCTCGGGGAATTCACCACCGTCGATTATGCAAAAAGCGGACCCATCATGCAGCGGGGATACGACGCCGCCAACGCAAAAGCGCCCATGTTGCAGGCGTTTGCCCTGAGCGATGCCGACTGGGACGCTTACAAGCAAGCACGTAAGGCGCGGGAGCGTACTGAACTTCCCATGCCGCAATTCGTCAAGATTGAAGGCGCCAGCGGCAAAGGAGAAGCGTACGCAGCGCGCTATTTTCGATCTTTCCTCAACAAACCGCTGGACACGGAGAAACTCGACGACGTGTTGACACGCATGACCGGAGTTGGCCGCTTCGACTCCGCTGGCTATTGGCTCACCGAACAAGACGGAAAGCCGGGGCTTCTGGTTCGCGTCGTGGAAAAACTTGATGCACCGCCCACTTTCCAACCTGCGTTTGAAGTGGACGGCTCGCAAGCTGGAAACGTGGATTTCACCACCGGAACGCGTTTCACGTTCATAGACATCGCTGGATTCCGCTCCGAGTGGCGCACCGACCTTCTGCTGGGAAATACCTATGGCATTCAGACCGAGCTCTACCGCCCATTCACCGCGGACAGTCACTGGTTTTTCGCGCCGCATGCCGACGCCAGCGACACCACCTTTCAGATTTACGCAAAGAATGACCCGTTGGCGGATTACCGCATCTATCGCATCAACATCGGCGGCGATGTCGGATACAGCTTTGGCCGCTTCAGTGAATTGCGCGTCGGCTATCAGGTCGGCTCGCTGAACACCAAGCTGCGGCTGGGTACTCCGCAAATTCCGGAAGTCGAAGGGCGCGTCGGGCAAAGCCATCTGCATTACCTGCTGGACCACACCGACGATCCCGTCATTCCCCGGCGAGGATTCAAGGCGGAGTCTAATTTCCGCTGGTTCGATCAGAGCCCCGGCGCCACAAGCGGCTTCCCTTCGATGGACCTGAAGCTCGGATATTTCCAGCCGATTGCGCGGCCCGTCTCGCTTTTTGCGGAAGGCGAAGGCGGCTCGACCTTTGGCACAACCAACACGGGAATCCCGCAATTTTTCCTGGGCGGGCCTTTGCGCCTCAGCGCCTATGGCAACAACGAATTCCAGGGCAATCAGTTTTACCTGTTCCGCGCAGGCTTTATCCACGACTTGCTGACTCTGCCACCGTTCGTTGGCAAGAAGGTGTACGCCGTGGGGTCCTATGAGATTGGCAAAATGTATGGCGTGACCACGGGCAGCAATCTTCCGAACGCCGTGGCCGCCGGGTTCCTGGCGGAAACCGCTGTCGGTCCGTTTTTCATCGGCGGCAGCGTGGGAGACTCCGGCCACCGCAAATGGTTCTTCCAGCTCGGCCGCGTGTTTTAGTGCCAGCTATCGTGCCACAGGAGCGACTGTGCGCGATTGCTCGTCGGCTATTCCTGTCGCTTAACCCTCAGCTCCAGGAGCTTCCTGGCTGGCTGCGAATCGATGATGATCTCGGCGAGTTCCGTCCACTCGCCTTTCTCGTTAATCCGCAACACGGAACTGGTTCGGATGTTACCCAACGCGAAGCCCCAGGTGAGGCTCTTCCCATCCTCCAAGAGCTTGACGTCCGTCTCGAGAAAGCGGCCATCGTTGAAGGCGCGCATGTGATAAGTTCCCGTCTCATCGTCGAAGGAGATAATCCCGAGCGCTTGGAGAACGGGCTTGTTGTCAGGCCTGGTTCGTCCGATCCCCTCAATTTCCAGAATCAGCCCATCCAGCTTGAATTGAGCCTCTTCAGTTTGCGCCAAAACGAGCGCCTCGCCAGGGCCACGCTGCACACGAGCGTCTCCGGCCCATTTGCCGACCAGAAACGTCAGCTTCCTCATCGCCGCTCGCTGCGCGTCCAGATCCGGCGTTCGAGAGAGTTGTGCCATGCGTGACCATTAACACCATTCGCCGCGAAGAATCAACCATCCAGGCTACACCGATCGCCGTTCGACGCGTTCGATGCTTTCTGCTCAACAAAGCGTAAACAGGAGCCGCACTTCTGAAAAACGGAGAGTGCGGCTCCCCTATAGAACTGCATCTTTCAATGGCAAACTGGAGGTTGTCTTGCGAAACGAACAGCTGAACGAACAAAACTGCTTTCGAGAGCAGCAGTAAGCGCCGAAAGGGCTATCCATCAGAAACCAAAGTGAAGCGCGGAGCGCAAATCGTTCACGGCGAGAAAGAGCTCGTAGAAAAACTCGGCTGGAATGATTTGTGCCCATGCGGCTCCCGACGGCGCTTTCAAGCGTTGCTGTCTCGAAACCGGGCGCTATGACGGAAGCAACCGCAATTGCCTTTTTTCCGCGAGTAGACTCAGACTGGCACAGGACACCAAACGTGTCCTGCGCCAACTAAACCGTTTGTGTGAGCCTCCGAGTGCCCCGGAAATCACTAGTGAACGGGATGGCGGAGGATGGTGCGCAGCTTGGCGGGTGCAACGCGGCGCGGGTCGGAAAGATAAATTTCGTGATGAAGGCCGTGGAATGACAGGCCTTCAGCATTAGCGAGTTCCTTCATTTGCGCGATGGTCGCAGGTTCAGCATCGTACGGACCAATGTGAAGAACCTGAACGCAAGAGCCTTCTTTAAGGGTTTCGAGTACGACGCTGGAAATTTCCGCAGGTTTGCTTTTCTCGCGAAGTTTGGAGATAGCTTCCTGCAATTCCTTCGCACCTATAAAGTCCGGCGTACGAATCATTAATTTCCAGCGCCACTGGTCTTTCGGCGTTTGCAGGAATTCTTTTTCCCCACCGTCGGCCCACCAAAGCCCCTCAAGTTTGCAGACGGCATAGTCCTGCCCGGCGAATTTTTTGGCCATTTTGATCGTGAAGGTGACGTTGTAAAGCGCACCAATTTTGTCTTGGAATTCCTTGCTTCCCGGTGCGCTGTGCCCTTCGATGGAGAGATATTTTGCCGGACCGACTTTGACGATGACTGGCGTGCGAGGCGTTAGGTATTCGCCCTTGTGAACTTGGTAGAGATCGATTTTTTTCTTGCTGGGCATAAAGGGAACCTCGCAATCAAAAGATATCCGCAGCGAGAGAGCAGGCAGTGTAGCTGTCGCAAAACGCAGTGACAAGCAGAGGAGCCAGCCGGGAAGAAAATTCAAGGCGTGTTGACTTTCGCTTTTTATTCGCTTATAGTGCGGGGCGGTAGAGGAAACGGGAAAACGGGTGGCGCGCCGCCTCCATGCCGTCTAGCTCACGAGACGGCCGCCGCCCGTTGCATCTACCCTGGAACCCGCTTCCCTTCTGCGACTCCGGCTGGGGGTCGCCGTGATTAGGAGCCGCCATGAACGCCTGTGTCGAAAGTGTAGTCCTCAATCCCGGCATTGAAACCATGCAGGAAGGCTTTACCCCCGCCGAAGAACCTGCGGAAAGCGAAAATTGTGGCGCCGAAACTCCGCGCGCTGGCGACAGCCCCGCCGATTCTTCTGAGCCACAATCGCCGCAAGCCGAACCAGCAACCGAGAAAAATCCGTGGTCCGCCTGGGCCTGGCTGGGACTGTGCAAGTCCCCCACTCGCAAAATCCCAAACATCGTGCACGTGGACGTGGACGCGTTTTTCGCTTCGGTCGAGCAGGTGCTGAATCCCCGGTTGCGCGGCAAGCCCGTGCTGGTGGGGCGCGGCTGCGTGGCTTCCGCAAGCTACGAAGCAAAGGCGCTCGGCGTGAAAACCGCGATGGGCTTCCGCGAAGCTCTCCGCGTTTGCCCCAAAGCCATTGTCGTCCCCGGCCAGTACGAGCACTACGCCGATTTTGCCGAGCGCGTCCGCCGCATCCTCGAAACCTACACACCCGCTGTCGAAACCGCCGCGCTGGACGACTTTTACCTCGATTTTGCCGGCACCGAACGGCTGTATCCGGATTATCGCGGGATGCTCGTGCGCTTGCAGATGGAAATCTCCAAAAAAACCGGTCTCAGTGTTTCGATTGGCGCGGCGCGCACAAAAGTCGTGGCGTCGATCGCCTCGCGGCTGGAGCGCCCACGCGGCCTCCGCTTGGTCGCTCCCCGCCAAGAAGAATCTTTCCTGACGCCGCTGCCGGTGGAGAAGCTCCACGGCATCGGCCACGTCCATGCTGGCGCGCTGGCCGAGCGCGGCATCGCTACCATCGGCCAACTGCGCCGCGTGCCGAAAGCCGCACTGCAAGCAGCCTTCGGCGAAGCCATCGGCCAGCAAATCTGGGAGCGCGCCCGCGGCCTCGATGGCCGCGAGGTACTCTTCCCATCCACGCCGAAGTCCGTCTCCCGCGAAACCACCATCGAGGGAGGCACCATTGACACCGAGTTTCTCAGCGGTCTGATCGAGTACCTCAGCGAGCGCATCGGCTGGACCCTGCGCGAATACGGCAAACAGGCCCGCACTCTCGGCCTGCGCCTCCGTTACATCGACCATTTTTCCGCGCATCAGGCAGTGCGCCTTAGCAAACCCACCAACGACGAGCGCGAATTGCTCGTCGCCGCCAAGGAGTTGTTCGGCAAACTGTTCACGCGCCGCGTCGCCGTGCGGCTCGCCGGCGTCAGCGTGACGAATCTCGAAACCGACCGCCGCCAAAATGAACTGTTCGATACCAGCGCGAACCGCCGCTGGTATCTGAACCGCGAAATGGACCGCGTGCGCGGCCGCTTCGGCTGGAACGCCGTCTTTTATGGCAAAGGCCTCGCCCTGCGCGAGCACTACGCCAGCAAGCCCAACGGTCTGGTGCTCTCCACGCCCTGCCTTTCCCGGTGAGTATTACAATGAGATTGAGACAGTGCCTTACGGGGATTCCACACATCAAACGGAGCATCAGAACGCCAAAGGATTTGAAAGAGGCAAACAGAAATGAAGCCACCCAGCCGATGAAGCCTTCTCCTGAACTGGCAAGCCTTTATTCATTTTCTTGAATCTACAATCAGCTGATTTCTGGAGCTCCTCCCCTTCCCTACCGTAAATCGCGCGCAGTTGCTCGGGCATCTGTGTTCATCCATCTGGATTGTCACAGCCAGTATTCGTTCCTGCAAGGCATTGCTTGCCCGGACGAGATCATCGCTGCGGCGGTCGAGCAGGAAATGCCGGCCGTAGCGCTGACGGACACGAATGGGATAACGGTGTAGTTCATGATTCGCACAAAACCAAAAACCACGCCGGTTGCCGAACCGGACGCCGGCCGTTCCGCTGGAAGCGGCGAAGAATGGCTCGGTCGAAACCGCAGCAGCAAGCGCCGCCTCTGGGAACGCCTCAATCCCCTCAATCGCAAACAGATTCGAATCGTTGCCGAGGCGCTGGCGCTCCAGCAAACTCACGCGCGACTCCCGGAACCCCTGCGCGCCCGCCTGAGCGCAACCCTCCAGGAACTCGACCGTCTGGTCACTCGCATCCGCGCGCTGCTGGTCGAGGTACCACGTCGGACACCACCGGGAGCGTAGCCGTTGCGAGAGCCTATTTTCCGGCGGGATACTTTCTATATGCGTGTCCGTGCGAAGTGGGGTCTCCTTTTCTTGATCACACCGGCCGTGGCGCTGTCCGCGTTGGCTTTGTCCGCGCGCGCCGATGAAATTCGCCTGAAGGACGGCAGGAAGCTCAACGGCGTCATCGTCGCGTACGAAGACGGCATGTTCAAGGTCAAGACCGATTATGGTTATGAACTCGTCGAGAAAGACAAAATTACTTCGATCCTTCCCTCGACTCCCGCAAAACCCACGGCGGACTCCGCAACGAAAAAGGATGCTCCTCCGCATCCGTCAAAATCGGCCGCCGACGCGGAACCTGCCGTTGCTACCGCTTCGAACGGTGGCTCCAGCGTGTTGCCAACCAATACCAACGCAAAAATCGCCGGGCCATCGCCGAGCGGAAAGCCAGAGAAGGGCACCACTCCTGCCAACACGTCCACGGCGAACAACGCCGCCGCATCCGCAAAAATGGCGCCTGCGTCTTCTGCCACTGTTGCCGCGCCCAAAGAGCCTGAAGTTGCCGCCAACCACGAAGAGGTTGCCGGCAATCTGTATACGAACTACACGCACGGCTTTCGAATGTACAAGGCGCCGAGCTGGAACCTCATCGAAGAAGCGCGCAGCGCCTTGCCCAACGCGATTGTGGCCATGGGCACGAGCAACGAATCCACGCTGATGGTGGTCGGGGAGGAAAAAACCAAAGAATCTTTGGATGCTGCAGCTTCAGCCGTGGAGAAACGCCTGCACGATGTCTACGCCAACTACCAGCGTCTGTCTCAAAGGAAAACGGTCGTAGGCGGGATGCCCGCCATCGATTTCCAATATCGCGGGAAAGCGGACGAGCATGACTGGTCAGGAAGGCTCGTGGTGATCGCCCGCGGCAAGGACATCCTCACCGTGCTGGCCATGACCTATGCTGACAGCGACCTGATCCAAATCCAGGAAAACGTCATCGCCCGCTCCATCACGAGCCTGGACTTCAACGTGCACTAAGGTGCATTCCCAACACAGTCGGCCCGGACTACTCTAATTTTAGAAGGGTCAGGTTTGACCTGCGTTGACCTCGGTCCGGGGTTCTTGCTCCGGAAGAATTCCCTGGCTCGGCTAGCTCGCCGCCGCCATGCTCGGCTCGGAAGGTTTCCGTTCGCGAATCAACCCGATCAGCGCCTGCGCAGCGCGCGGCAGGCTGCGGTCGCGGCGGTAAATCAGCCCAAGCTCACGCCAAAGGTCCACGCCTTCGACATTCAGCAGCTTCACTTCGCCGGCCTTCACGTAGTCTTTCGCAAAGCTCTCGCTAATGAATGAGACCCCGGCATCAGCCTGCACGAACCGCTTGATCATGCCGACGCTCGGCAACTCCATCGCTACGTGAATCCGCGAGCGATACGGCCGGAAGAGCTTGTCGAGCACCTGCCGCGTGTAGCCTGTGCGTGGAAAAATCAGGGGCTGGCTTGCCACTTCTTCCAGAGTAATCTTTGACCGATGCGCCAGCGGATTTCGCATGCTCACCATAAACCGCAGCCGGTCCTTGTAAATGCCGTGTACTCTCAAGTTCGGAGATTTCACCGGCATGGTAACGATGCCCAAATCCACAGACCCGTCTTCCACACGCTGCAAAATTTTGTGGCTGAAGTTGCGATAAATGCTGATGTGCACTTGCGGGTAGCGATGCTGAAACTCCGCGAAAATATCCGGCAATAAATATAGGCACGTCGCTTCGTTCGCTCCAAACACCACCGGGCCCTGCACCACGTCTCCGCGGTCGGCAACCACTTGAACCGACTCATCGCGGAGGCGCAAAAGTTTTTCTGCGTATTCGAAAAGCACTTCCCCGGCCGGCGTCAACTCTACGGATTTCGCCGAGCGGTCCAGCAGCTTGGCTTTGTAAGCCTGCTCCAACTGCCGGATTTGCGCACTCACTGCGGATTGCGAGCGGAACACTTTTTGCCCAGCGCGCGAAAAACTCTTCAGCTTGGCAACGTAGACAAAGGTCGTGAGTTGGTCGAAGTCCATAGCGTGTGAGCCAGACAAGATTATAAGCGAACCTTCTTTTCCGGCCGTAAGTATTATCTTCTCCTCTCAGGCTGGTACTGCCGTCTCGGAAATTGGCGCAGCGAGCGGCGCTGGAAAGAACATTTGACGCTGCTGAAACTGCGCAAGAACGGGTCTCCAGGTCCCTTGCGCGGAACCCTGAAAATGTAACGGCCGAACGCACATCAGCGGCAAAGCGCCGCGCCGCGTCAGCACACGCGAGGCCCGGGGGCTGCTCGTATGATGGACATGCTCTTCGAGCGCTTGACGCAGCCACTCTTCTTCCTGCGGTTCGATTTCCGCAAGAGTTACAAACTCGCGGTGCAACATTCCCTCGGCTTCTCCCCGCAAAACGTACGCCAAGCCGCCCGTCATTCCGGAGCCAAAATTCAATCCGACGGGCCCAAGAATGATGGCCACGCCGCCGGTCATATACTCGCATCCGTGCTGGCCAATGCCTTCGACGACAGCCAGCGCGCCGCTGTTGCGAACGGCAAAACGTTCTCCCGCGCGGCCCGCGACAAACAGCTGGCCCGAGGTTGCGCCGTAAAGCACGGTGTTCCCCGCAAGCACATCGCCGCGCCGCGAGGCCGCCGGCCCTGCGCTGATGGCAATCGTCCCGCCGGACAATCCTTTTCCAACGTAATCGTTGGCTTCGCCGTTAAGTTTGACTGCCACTCCTTCAGCCAAAAAAGCTCCAAAGCTTTGTCCTGCCGTTCCGCGAAATTCCTGGCTGATGGTGGCGTCGGCGACTCGCCCGTTTTTCTTGCGCCGCATCAATTCGCCACTGAGGCCAGCGCCCACGCTGCGGTCAGAATTCTGAATCGCTCGCGGCACATTCTGCATGGCCAGAGCGTCAAAATGAATCGAATCTTCCAGCGCCGTTACGTGCAGGCCCGGCTCTTGCTGCGGCTCGACGCGGTTTGACGGCGAAATCGGCACCACCAGGAACGGATCCATTCCCGAACGCGCACCGAGCCGGTCGTACCAGCCGGTGAGTTCCCGAAGCGACCGCACGCCAAGTTGCGCAAGCCGATTGCGCACTTCCTCCGCCAGTGCGCGGAAGTAGGCAACGACCATTTCCGGCTTGCCCTGAAAGCGGGCGCGAAACTTTTCGTCTTGCGTGGCGATGCCCACGGGGCAGGTATTCAAATGGCATTGCCGCGCCATCACGCAGCCGATCGCCAGAAGCGAGGCTGTGCCAAATCCAAATTCGTCCGCTCCAAGAATCGCCGCAAACACGAGGTCCCGCGCGAATTTCAGGCCTCCGTCCACACGGAGAGAGAGGCGTGAACGGAGGCCCGCGCGAACCAATGTGTCATGTGCTTCGCGCAATCCGATTTCCCAAGGGAGGCCCGTATTCTTGATGGAAGTCAGCGGAGAGGATCCTGTGCCGCCGTTATGTCCGCTGATCGTAATGACGTCGGCGCCGGCTTTGGCAACGCCGGCAGCAATGATGCCCACGCCCGCACCGGAAACGAGCTTCACGCCGATCCGTGCCCTCGGGTTCACCGCGCGCAAATCGTGAATCAACTGCGCCAGGTCTTCGATGCTGTAGATGTCATGATGCGGCGGCGGCGAAATCAGCGGCGTGCCGGGAGTCGCGTGCCGGATGCGCGCAATGTACTCGCTGACTTTTTTCGCCGGCAACTGTCCGCCTTCGCCCGGCTTCGAGCCCTGGGCCATTTTGATTTCAAGTTCTTCGGCGTGCACAAGATAATCCGTCGTCACTCCGAATCGCGCCGAAGCCACTTGCTTGATCTTGTTCGCAGCAGCTGGCTCATAGCGATACGTGTCGGGATCTTCTCCACCCTCGCCAGTATTGCTGCGTCCGCCAAGCTTGTTCATCGCCAGTGCCAGCGTACGGTGCGCTTCAGGACTCAGCGAACCCAGCGACATCGCCTGAGTACTGAAACGCTTGACGATCGCTTCGACCGGCTCGACCTCCTCCAGCGGAACGGCCGTCTCCGGAACGGTGTCAAGCAGGTCGCGGAGAAAAATCGTGCCTTGCGTTTCGGCCAGTTCCTCAAAAACGGAATACTGCTTGGCGCTCGGCGCTTTCACAAAAGCATGGAGCCTGCGCACAACTTCCGGCGAAGTCGAATGAAGCTCCGCGCCTTTCCGGAAGCGGTAGAGTCCCGCGTCGGCCAACTCGTTGCCTTCCTCCGAAAACGCCGCCTGGTGCATTTTCAAGTAGTCGCCGAGCAGGTCATCCAACGACTTCTGGCCTGGATAATCCGAAGCATCTTCAAAAAGCTGGTCGCAGACCTCCTGCGAAAGACCAAGGACGTCAAACAAATGGCTGTTTCGATAGCTGGCTAGCGTCGAAACTCCCATACGAGCCAACACCTTCCTCAGGCCCGCAAGAATCGCCGCCCGCGCCTTTTCTGCTCCCCCGGGTTCCAGCGACTCTGCAAACTCGTCCGCGAGATAGGGCACGACAGCGCTCGCACCCGCAGCGACAAGCAAGGCCACGTGATGCGTGTCAAACACTTGTGCCGATTCCACGATCAGCGGTACGTCCCACAGCCCCTTGCCAACCATGGCCTTCCACACCGCTGCTGTCGCCAGCAGCGCGGGAAGGGGCGCGCGTTCGGTGGAGATTGCGCGGTCGGAAAGGAGGAGGAGTCTCGGGGGATCGCTGCTACTCAGAGGGGTAGTGGACAGCTGAGCGAAACTGCAGCGCGCCCCCGGGACTCCCGCGGCAGCAGGGAACGTAAAGTCGATGCGGCGCTCGAGTCCAAAAATCTCGCGCAACTCCGACAGTTGCGCCGGCGTCATCAGCGGACTCGGCAGCGTCACTCCGTCTTTCAAGTGGACTTCGAGTGACATCACATGGGTTTCGCGCAGCGGGTCAATCGGAGGATTCGTCACCTGCGCGAACCGCTGCTTGCAGTAGTCCCACAAAGTCCTTGGCAGCGCTGAAAGAAACGCGGGAGGCGCATCGTCTCCCATGCTCCAGTCGGCTTCCTTGCCGCGAAGCAGCGCCGAGAAAAGAATCTTGAATTGGTCTTCGGTCCATCCGGCTGCTCCCGCGACGCGCTTTGCGTCGCTGATGGATACTGAACGCGAGCTAAAAACTTCTGGAAGCCGCTTTTGCGCAACCGCTTTATGTGCTTGCCTCGCCGCCATCCTCTTGAGGACGTCGCGCCAGCGCAAAAATTGCCCTGAAGCCGGATTTGCGAGAACCATCTCGCCCGGACCAAGCCGTTGCCGCTCGGCGATTCGCGATTCTTCCAAATCCACAAGCCCGGTCTCCGATCCCAGGATCAGCAGTCCATCGTGCGTCAACGTATAGCGAAGCGGCCGGAGACCATTGCGGTCCAACTTCGCCCCCACCCACTGGCCATCGGAAAAAACCATCGCTGCCGGCCCATCCCACGGCTCAGTATGCTGTGATAAAACGCTCAAAGCGTTGCGGACGTCGCGCGAAAGTAGCGGATCTTTTTCGTATGCTGGCGGCATCATCGCCAGCAGTGCTTCTTCCGAAGAGAGCCCGTCAAGCAGCCGCCACTCAAAGCCGTTGTCAAAACTTGCCGAGTCGCTGACGTCGTCTTCTAAAATCGAAAACCACGGACCAACCTTAAGCCTCTCCTGAATCTCCCGTTCCTTGGCGCGCAGCCAGCGACGGTTCGATACGATGGTATTGATCTCGCCGTTGTGGGCCACGTAGCGAAAAGGCTGTGCCAGATTCCACGACGGTTGCGTGTTCGTGGAATAGCGCTGATGAAACACCGCGAAGGTCACCGCAAACCCGGGATCGCGCAAATCCTCATAGAACCGGGGAAACTGCCACGGCGTTAGCAGGCCCTTGTAAACGACGGTCTGGGATGAAAGCGAGCAAAGGTAACAGCGCTCGGGCATGAGCGATTCGGCGCGCTTTCTCAAAAGCCCGAGGCGTCTCTCGAATTCCTCGGCTCCCTTTGGAGGATGCAAAGGCTCGACAAAAAACTGCCAGATCTCCGGCATCGTTTCGAGCGCCTTGCGCCCCAGCCCATTCACGTTCACCGGAACGCGCCGCCAACCGGTTACTCGCAACTGTTCGCTATCCGCCGCGATATCAATAGCCGCTCGAAACTCCACAGCCGCAGAAGCAGGAAGAAAAGCAAATCCCACTCCAAAATGTTCGGGCAGCTCGATCTTCAGTTCCTTCGCGCGCTCGCGAAAGAATTTCTCCGGAAGCGAAGTCAACAAGCCCGCGCCATCGCCACTCGCGCCATCCGCATCCACCCCGCCGCGGTGCGTAAGGCGTTCCAGTGCCGCCAAAGAAATTTGGATGATTTCGTAGCTCGGTGCGCAACCAAGGCGGGTCACAAAACCGGTGCCGCAAGCGTCGTGGTCGGGGTGGCTCCAGTTCGGGTGCCGCTTCAAGACAGGAAGAGAGCGTCTACACAAAAGGTCATTTTGGCCTCGACCGTACCCCATATGCTTTTATTGAACGGGGAGGCCATTCATGTACAACGCAGAATTTCGATTCACTAAATTGATTTCTTGATAGGGAGTGTCAGGCCCATGCCCAACCTGTCATCCCGACTCTCAGGTCGCGGTCTTCCGCTGCCTGAGTCGGAGGGATCAGCTTTACTACATCGCAGGCGGGTCAAAACTTTGTGACTTCTGAGAAATGGAAGTCGCGAACTTTCATCGCGGGCACCACCATTTCAAACGACTCTTCTCCCGTCGTGCGGGCGGCGGGAGTCATGAGCTCCACATTTTTCAGCATATCTATAAGCGACTGATTGAACCGGAAATTCTTGACCGCGCTCGTAACTTTCCCATTTTCAACGAGAAACAGGCCGTCGCGCGTCATTCCGGTCATCACTTTTTCGTACGGATCCACTTCGCGGATGTACCAGAGCCGAGTCACCAGCAGTCCCCGATCCGTCGAAGCCACCATTTTCTCGACTGAAGAATCCCCGCCGATGAACACCAGATTCATCGGCGCTTCTCCGTATTCGTTGGGCAGCGCGAAGCCGTGTCCCGTGGGCTTTTTGCGCGCCGCCTTGGCCGACGTTCGCGAATACACCAGGTCTTTGGGAACACCTTTGTCTACGAGCAGAACTTTCTGGCGCGGTATTCCTTCACCGTCAAATGGCGCGCCTTTTTGCAGCGGATGAAATACGTCGTCAACAATGCTGATGTTCTTCCCAAAAAGCTGCTTGCCCATGCGGTGGTTCAAGCAGGAGCGCTGGTCCTGGACCGCGGTCGCGGCAAAGTCGTAAAACAGGAACCCGACCAGATCGAGCACCGCCGCAGGCTCCAGAATCACGGTGTGGCGCCCGGGCGCCAGTTCCTTTGTTTTGACGGCTAGGTGGGCTTTCTCGCCAGCGCGCTTTGCCAGTTTCTGCGGACGAATATCTCGCACATCCGGGGAATCTGCTTTGGCCCAACTCGCAGCTGGGTCCTCTTGCATCGTTATTGAGAATTGCGAGTGCGTTTCGTTGTAAGCCGCAAACAGACCCCGCGAGTTGCCCACGGCGGTCTGGCTCATTCCACTCGAAAAAATCCCCGCGGCCACTTGTCCTTTCCTGGCGGCGAGATCGCAAGCAATCCGAACCGCGCGCGCGCGATCCTCGGGAGTCACCGCAGCCGTCGCTCTGACGAACCGACTCACGGTGTGATAGCGCTGCTTCCCCGGCATTGCCAGCAGCCGCGGGTCTCTCGGCCGGCTGTGCGCGAGCGAGAGCGAGGCCTCAATCGTGGCGCGCAGGGAATCCTCATCCAACCGATTCGTCGTGGCCCGCGCCGTGCGGCCTCCGGTCGCCGCTCGAATCGAAACTGTCACTACACGCTCAAAAACGTTCTGGTGAATGCCGTTGTTCGCAAAGCGTGTTAGGGCGTCGGCAACTTCATCCACGTGAACTTCCGTCTCCGCGGCACCGGTGGACTTCGCCAGCCGCAACACCGTTTCGATAATACCTTGCAACTCGCGCGGAGAGAGAAGCTCCGCGCGCTCCGTCTTTCCCCCCGATTTTCTTCTCGCGCTGGGTGCGATGGTCATTGTTTTGAGAAGGCTGTTCCGATCCTCACATTGCGAAACCGCGCTGGAGCCGCGCCATGTCCCGTGCCCATGGTTTGCATCGGCTGCCCTTTGCCGCAGTTCGGCGTCCCCCACAGCGTCCAATCGTCAAATTTGCAAATCGCGTCGCACGAATTCCAGAATTCGGTGGTGATTCCGCTGTAGCTTGGATTCTTCAGCATGCGCACTTTTTTCCCGCCCTTAATCTCCCAGCCGACTTCGGTCGAAAACTGAAATTGGTATCGCCGGTCATCAATGGACCACGACCGGTTCGTGTCCATTAAAATCCCGTCCGGCGTGTCGGCAAGCAAGTCGTCGTAGTCCCAAGACCCGGGCAGCAGGCTTACGTTGGTCATTCGAATGATCGGCAACCGGTTCCAACTCTCCGTGCGCATCGTTCCTGACGAACGGTCGAGGCCGATGAGGTGCGCGGTCTCCCGGTTCGACAAATAGCCTCTAAATTTTCCTTCCTTGATAATATCGGTGCACTGCGCCGGAACGCCTTCGTCATCGTAGGCAAACGTGCCAAGCCCGCGCCCGTGATCGAGCCGCGCGTCCGCTACGACATTCACAATGGTCGACGCGTATTTCAACTTGTTCAACTGGTCGAGGGTTAGAAAGCTTGTGCCAGCAAAATTCGCTTCCTGGCCCAGCACGCGGTCCAACTCGATGGGATGCCCGATGGATTCGTGAATTTGCAAGCCAAGCTGGTTGCCAGCAAGAATCAACGTACCGAATTTCTCCGGACATGGCGCAGCCGCATGCAGAGCTGCAGCCTCCTCCGCAACTCTCTCCGCTTGCTTCATCAAGCCCAGAGACTCAACCAATTCATATCCTTCAAGCGCGTGCTGGCCGCCGAAACTATTCGGATACGAGCGCTTCTGAATTTCGCCGCCTTGAAACGAAGTCGCGGCAATCCCGCATCCGGAAATCACTTTGCGCTGATGAATCCGCGAACCGATGCTCGACTCAAACCACGAATCAATCTTGCGAAACTGCATGTTCGTTTCGGTTAGCGTCACGCCTTTTACTTTGCGCATTTCACCATCGGCGGCGAGCAGCAGCGCGAGTTGTGTCTCCAGTGGAATTTCGAAGGGATCCTTCCGGAACGGGCTTTGCCAGCTATCCACATAGGCTTTTTCCGGTGCCAGCACCACCTTGCTGCGCTTTGCCAGCGCCGAAGCTTTCGCGATCGCGACCGCTTGCGCCGCACATGCCGCGACACTCTCGCGCGTCAGCCGGTCTGTGGACGCAAATCCCCATGCGCCGCTCGCCAGCACGCGGACACCGATACCAATCGATTCGCTCTGCGCCAGTGTCCCTACCTGTCCATTTTTCGCGGTCAGGTCTCGCTGCCGCAAATGCATCGCGCGCACGTCGCCGTACGACGCTCCGTGCAATTTTGCTGTATCCAGTGCGTTCGTGCAGAGATCCCACATGATTTTTCTTTAGTGAAAGGACCAACCCGCCCACAGAAAACTTCGGGGCGCCCCGACCACGTCGAGACGCCCCAAGAAGATATCACGATTGCAAACGGAAGCCCGAAGCGAATAGCTCGCTGCTTACGTGCCTTCCTGCCACGAAGCGAGGTAGCGCTCCTGCTCCGGTGTCAGCTTATCTAAGCGATGCCCCATCGATTCGAGCTTCATCCGCGCAATTTCCTTGTCCAGATGTTGAGGAACCACGTACACCTGCGGCTTCAGCGTGTTGCCATTCGCGCGCAAGTACTCCAGCGAAAGTGCCTGGTTCGCGAAGCTCATATCCATCACAGCCGCCGGATGGCCTTCCGCACTCGCCAGATTCACAAGCCGCCCTTCGCCGATCAAATAAATCTTTCGTCCGTCTTTCAACTGGTATTCGTCCACCAGTGGCCGCACTTCGCGCTTCCCGTTCGACAATTTTTCCAGCGTTGGAATGTCAATCTCCACGTTGAAGTGCCCGGAGTTGCAAACAATCGCTCCGCTCTTCATTTTTTCGAAGTGCTCCTGCCGAATCACATTCTTGTTTCCCGTCACGGTGATGAAAACGTCGCCTTCCTTCAGCGCCTCCGCCATCGGCATCACGCGGAAGCCGTCCATCACCGCCTCGATGCCCTTCACCGGATCGATTTCCGTCACAATCACGTCCGCGCCCAATCCTTTCGCGCGCATCGCCACGCCGCGCCCGCACCAGCCGTAGCCCGCAATCACCACTTTCTGTCCCGCGAGCAACAAATTCGTCGCGCGAATCACACCGTCCAGCGTCGACTGCCCCGTGCCATAACGGTTGTCGAAGAAATGCTTGGTCATCGCGTCGTTCACCGCGATGATCGGATACTTCAGCGTTCCATCTTTGGCCATCGCGCGCAGACGAATCACGCCCGTGGTCGTCTCCTCCGTCCCGGCGATTACGTTCGGCACCAGGTCCGTGCGCTTCGTCAGCAGCATCGTAACCAGGTCTGCGCCGTCGTCCATCGTGAACTGCGGTTTGTGCTCCAGCGCCGCGCTCAAGTGCGAGTAATACGTCTCATTGTCCTCGCCCTTAATCGCGTACGTCGGAATATTGAAATCGCGATTCAGCGACGCCGCCACTTCATCCTGCGTCGAAAGCGGATTCGACGCGCACAGCACCGCTTCCGCGCCGCCGTCGCGCAACGTGATCATCAGATTCGCCGTTTCGCTGGTCACGTGCAGGCACGCCGACACGCGCAAACCTTTCAGCGGCTGTTCTTTTGCGAATCTCTTGCGAATAATCTCGAGCACCGGCATCTGCTGCGCGGCCCACTCGATTTTCCTTTTGCCGGCATCCGCCAGCCCGATATCTTTCACATCACCTTCTTTCAGTTGCGCGATAGCCAAGTTCTTGCTCCTACCTTCGAATTTTCCTAAACGACTAGAAGCTGCCTTTTATTCCTCATTTAGTCGGTCGGAGCCTGCCTGCCGCAGGCAAGCTTTAACTCCGACATTCCGCGACACAATAAACAGGGCTTTGACCCCGAAAGAAATGGTTTTGTCTTCAAAACAACGGAGCCTTACCGGTGCGCGCCAACTTCTGCCGTCACTGCGGCTGCAAGCCCCGCGGCTTTGCGCAGCGCATCCGCGCGATCGGTACGCTCCCAGGTGAACCCGGGCCCGCTCCGCCCGAAGTGCCCGTACGCTGCCGTCGCCTTATAAACTGGCTGCCGCAAATCCAGCGTGTCAATGATGCCCTTCGGTGTGAGCTTGAAGTTCTCGCGAATCAGTTCCGTGATTTTTTCTTCTGGAATCGCCGCCGTGCCAAAAGACTCCGCCATCACCGACACCGGTTCGGCCACGCCAATCGCGTACGCCAACTGCACTTCCGCCTTGCGCGCCAGCCCCGCGGCCACAATATTCTTCGCAATGTACCGCGCCATGTAGCACGCCGACCGGTCCACCTTCGACGGATCCTTCCCCGAAAACGCGCCGCCACCGTGCCGGCTGTAGCCGCCATACGTGTCCACAATGATTTTGCGCCCAGTCAAGCCCGCGTCGCCCATCGGCCCGCCAATCACAAACCGGCCTGTCGGGTTGATGTGATATTTCGTCTGCGCGTCGAGCATCCGCCCGGGCACGATTGGCCGGATCACGTGCTCCATCAAGGCAGCGCGCAACTCCGCGTTTGACACCTTGTCGCTGTGTTGCGTCGAAATCACCACGCAATCCACGCGCGCCGGCCGGCCATCGCGATATTCAATTGTCACTTGGGATTTTCCATCAGGCCGGAGGAAATCAACGATCTTGGCCTTGCGAACTTCGGAGAGGCGTTGCGTCAAGCGGTGGGCCAGTTGAATGGGCATGGGCATCAATTCTTCGGTTTCATCGCACGCGAAGCCGAACATCAGTCCCTGGTCGCCGGCGCCGCCGGTGTCCACGCCCATGGCGATGTCCGGCGACTGCCGCTTCACCGTGCACATCACCGCGCATGTGTGTCCGTCGTAGCCGAACCTGGCATCGTCGTAACCGACGCCGCGAATCGTTTCGCGCACCAACTCGTCGTAATTCACGTGCGCTGACGTCGTGATCTCTCCCGCCACCACCGCGAGCCCGGTTGTGACCAGCGTCTCGCACGCCACCCGGCCCTGCGTGTCTTGCCGCATCACTTCATCGAGCACCGCGTCGGAAATCTGGTCCGCAATCTTATCGGGATGCCCTTCGGTCACCGACTCCGAGGTAAACAAGAAATTTCTTAAGGCTTCGCTCAAAACAATCTCCTTGTTGATTTGCCTCTCCTGTTTCCGAATCCTCTAATCTCTTTGCATTGGCGCAGCTTGCTGCGCCCACTTTCTATTGCGAGGAACTACACTTCAGTGGTCGCTGCAGGGCGGCGCCTTCGTGCGTGTCCCCACCCATGTCGCTTCATTCAAATGCTTGTCCCCCATTTCTATAGGGACCAACGATTTTCGGAGAGCCTGCCCTCCTGCTGAGCCTGCTTGCTGCAGGCACGGCCGCTTGCTTTCACGGCCCACAGGCGGCCAGTAGCAGGCGGACGCCCCACTTCGGATCAACGCACTCTCACATCAACCATCATGGGAACTGACCTTCTCAACTTACCATCCGTCCGCGCGCCCAGTCAACGCATTGAACCGAAATGCCTTAAACCAGGGTCGAAGAGTCATTTTCCACCCCCGAGCGGCGCCGACGGCACCGCTAACGGAAACCTCCCCTTTCCCAATGGAACCCATTTCCCACTCCCCACCGCGCTAAATGGTGCCATTCCGAGGACCACAGCGACGATGATCTCTGCCCCATCGCGCGCATTTCGCGCGATGAATCCCGGCTTGATTTCGGCTCCACCGAAACCGATGATCGAACTAGCCTGAGGTTTCGGCTTCAGCGCGGCATCTTACCTTTGTAGGGCGCAACCTGCTTGTAGTAAGCAAGAGCATACGAATTGTCAGGGAGTGGGTAATACCTACCCCTTCTGGCTTGAAGTGACAGGGTTGCTTGAGCTCCAGCCTATCACCGCGCTCGTGAACTCCGTTCGCCTTCGACTGGAAATACCTTGGAGCCAAGCATCTATGCCGCCACGTCTGGGCATGCGTGCCGGGATTCTTTCTTTCACCCGTCACCAGTCACACGTCACGAATCACCACGCTCTTCCACTTCGATCCTCTGGTCCGCCGCCACTTCCCCCAACTTCTGCACAGCGCCCGAGGGCCAGCGAATCTCCACGGCGGCCAGGCGATCCTCGCCCAGCCCGAAGTGCACCGTCAGGTCGCTGCTCGACGCGTACCCGACGCAATTCGTTACGCAGCGCGACTGTGTCCGGCTCGCCGATTTGCACGTCACCTGTGCGCCAATCGCCGAGCGGTTACTTTTCTTCCCTTTCGGCCGCAACTGCAGCCAGTGTTTCCGCGGACTCTGGTTCCACCACAATTCAATCCGCTCTCCAATCGCCGTCACCGCTGCGTCGATTCTTCCGTCGCGGTCAAAATCCGCAAACACGGCCCCGCGATGCAGCCTCGCCGCAGCGAACTCTCTTCCAACGCTGCCCGAAACATCGGCAAATTTCCCCCCGGCGTTCCGAAACACTCGATTCGCCTGCGCGTCTTTCGCCTCAAACCCGCCTCCGGCAACAAACAGGTCCAGCCAGCCGTCATTGTCCAAATCCACCAGGCCGCATCCCCATCCGCTCCATGGACGGCTCAATGCCAGCAGCGCGGTGGATGCGCTCCCATCCTCAAACGCGCCTCCGCCCCGGTTCAGAAACACGTCGTAGGTTTCATTTTTCAGCCCGGTCATCACCAAATCCGGCCGGCCGTCGCCGTCAATGTCGCCGAAGTCCGCGCCCATTCCAGAAATGTTTCGCCCGTCTCCGTTGTACGCCACTTCCGCTTCCGTGCCGATCTCCTGGAACCCATGCCCAGTCGGTCGGAAAAGCAAATTCCGCGCATTGTCGTTGGCCACGAACAAGCCTGGCCCATCACCGGCAAAATCCGCCATCGCGATGCCCATTCCCTTGCCCAGCACTTCGGGAAATCCCTCTTTCGCCGTCACCTGCGCGAACGTGCCGTCGCCATTGTTATGAAAAAGCTGCATCGGCTCCGCGCGATAAACATCCGGATGACAATATCCGCCGCAAACCGGATCGCTCTCCGGCGTCCAGTCGCAATAATTGGAGATGAACAGGTCCAGCCACCCGTCGTTGTCGTAATCAATCCACGCCGCCGCAATAGACCAGAATTTTTTCAAGCTCGGCGCGCCGAGTCCGGCTTGCTCGGTGACGTCGGTGAACGTTCCATCTCCATTGTTCCGATAAAGCTGATTGCCATGCACGCCGACGACGAACAAATCTTCATGCCCGTCATTGTTGTAATCGCCCACCGCCACGCCCATCCCGTAGCCTTGCCCCGCCAGCCCCGCTTTTTCCGTGACGTCGCTGAAGGTCCCGTCGCGATTGTTGCGATAAAGCCGGTTCCAGTACTGGGGCCCCGTTTTCATGAGCGAAGGCAGCGTGGCGCCATTCACGCAAAAAAGATCCGGCCAGCCGTCGCCGTCAAAATCAAGCACTCCCAGCCCGCCCGGAAGCGTTTCCACCTGGTATTTGCGTCCTTGCGCTCCATTGCGCAGCACAAAATCCAAGCCGCACGAAGCCGGCGCGAGCTCAAACCGAATCGAGCCTGCGCGTGGATGCGTCGCGACGGGAGGTCGCGCGTGCCGGGGAGAAGGTTGCGCAAAGGCAAGCCCCAGGAGAGGATGCGCGAGACCGCATGGAACGAACGCTGCCGCATTAGAAAGGAAGCTGCGCCTACTGGTGATCATCGGAGCTCTTGAATCCGTGTTGCTGGAAGAGACGGGAGAGGCGGTCGGATTCCGCCGCCGCGCTTTGCGCTTCCTGCTCGCGCCCAAGCTTTCGCAGAACGCTCGCCAGCATGGCGTGCAGCGCGCCGCGCTCGTCCGGATAGCCCACCGCCAGCGCCGGCTGCAAATTTGCAAACGCTTCTTGCGGTTTCCCGGTTTGCGCGTAAGCGATTCCAAGTTGCACGTGCGTCCAAGCGTCATTTGACCGCAGGGCTAGCAGCTTGTTCAGGGAATCGAGCGCGTTCGGATAGTCTCTTTCGTTCATCGCCATCGAAGCGAGAAGCCGCAACAAAACCGAGCGCCGCGGATCGAGTGCAAGCGCTTCGCGAGCCGCTTGTTTCGCGTGCTGCCTGTCGCCAAGGTTTTCGTACGCTTGCGCGAGTCTTTCCGCCAGCAAAGGATCGAGCGGCTGGAGTTGTCGCGCCTTGACATATTCGTCCGACGCCGCTTGCATATCGCCCTTGACGCGCACCAGAAAATCTCCGCGCACGCGATGAAACGCCACTTGATTTCCCAACGCGCCAAGCCGAGCAACCGCGTGTTCCGCTTCGGATGCGTAGCACAACTCCAGCCAATACGCAGCCGTTTCCGCGCCGACATCGAGGCCGCGCTCGAGCGAACCAATCGCGCGAGTGCAGTCCTTCAGTTCCGCCAGCGCGACGCCGCGTCGAAACCACGCCGCTGGCGCTTCCGCGGGAGGCGCTGGCAGCGCTGCCAGCCGCTCCCAGCGCTCTTCGGCGAAGAGCTGCTCTTCGGAATCCTGGATTTCGTTTGTGGGAAATTTTATTTTTTCCACGCACGCCGCGGAATTTTCTCGAGCGCACTCCCAGATTTCACCGGCAACATTTTGCGGCGGCACCAGACTCCGCGGCCAGCTTTGCATTTCCTCTCGAAGCATTGCCGGTGAGCGGCTTCCCAACTCCAAAAGAAGTTCTTCAGTGCGCTTCCAATCACCTCGCCTCGCGGCCATCAACGCTTCCAGTCGCAGCGTCCACAAATCCTTCAGTTGCCGCTCCTGCGCAACCTTCAGTGTCGCCGGAGCTTCCGCCAGCATCCCCCTGTGCGCTTGCTCCGCGCCCAACTCACCCCAAATCCCTTGCTGCTCCGGATCCGCCGTGGCCGACTGCCACAACAGCTCTTCTCGCGTCTCTGGCCCGGCGTGCAAGCCCTGCGCCTGCAACCTCAACACCACCGCCATTCCGCTCTGGGACCTTCTCAGCTCCAATTCGAGGACTCGAAATCGTTCCAAATCAAAATCCGCCCACTTCACCCACGCTTCCACCAAGCCTGCCGCCCGCGCAGTCTCATTCTGAAATGCCTCCGCCGCCTTGGCATAGTCGACCTTCGAGCCTATGGCTTTCTCTTGCCTCTCCGCGCTTGCCGAATGTGCATGAGCCACTGCCCCTGGAACAAATCCAATCGAAACAACTGCTTCCAAGAAGAGATTTGCGGCCAAATAGGTGTCAAGAAGCCCCGCCCTCATGCGCAAAATCATAGCACCCTAAACGAAGAAATCTGTCGACCCCGCCTCAAGAACATGCGCTTGAGCTTTTTGAAGCCGTTGAGCATGTCAGGCGCGCGCGGGAAGATGGGGCTTGTGTACCGGCAAGAAAGGCTACATGATTCCCTAGCTTTAGTAACGGGCGAATCTCACGTGCAGAAGGCACAGCCGAACGGTCTTATCCGTTTCGGAGTCTTCGAGGTTGATCCACAAAGTGGCGAGCGTAGACGCAAGGGCTTCCGAGTGAAGCTGCAGGACCAGCCTGTCCAGATCTTGCTTGCAGTTCTCGAAGAGCCCGGGCCAGGTTGTCACTCGAGAGGAACTCCGCGCAAAGCTCTGGCCTGTGGACACATTTGTGGATTTTGAGCACGGTCTAAACGCGGCCGTGAAGCGGTTGCGCGAAGCCCTCGGTGACACAGCAGCAAGCTCCCGGTACATCGAAACACGTCCCCGGCGCGGGATCGTTTCATCGCCGACACCGGCCCGCACACGGTCCAACCAGGCCAACGCCAGTCGCTGCTCACAAGGTCCGCTATGCTGCTTGCATCCGCTATTATCCTGGGGATCGCGGCAGTAATCTTCATCCTGAGCTCGGGTGGCGTGCGCAGCAAGCTGTTGTCCCGTTTCGCCTCTCAGCCGCAAATCCACTCACTCGCCGTGCTCCCGCTGACGAACTTCTCCGGCGATCTCGAGCAGGAATACTTCACCGATGCAATGACTGACGAGTTGATAGGCGAGCTTTCGCGCATCAACTCTTTCTCAAAGTCATTTCACGAACTTCCGTCATGCAGTACAAGGGGGAGAAGCGCAAGTCTCTCCCGACCGGCACTTATGGTCGGAAACCTATGAGCGTGACCTTGGAGATGTCCTGAAATTGCAAGCGGACGTGGCCGAAGCCATCGCTCGACAGATCGCCTGAAGCTAACTCCCGAGCTCGCGCGACTTCGCCAGACACGCCAGTAGATCCGGAGGCTTTTCAGGACTATTTCATGGCGGGCAATTTTCGCGAGGATGCCGAACGAGCATGACGGGATCAGAAAAGCCCAGATTCATCGTAAGAAAGCCATTCAGAAAGACCCAAACTTTGTGACCGCTCACATGGCGCTGGCGGGCACCTATTTCAATCTTGGTGAGCTTCGACGGCTTGCACCACGGGACGCGTTTGAACCCGCCAAGCAATCCGTGCATCGAGCCTTGGAACTGGACGAAAATAAATGCGACGCCCACGTTCTCCTTGGTTTGTTGAATTGGCGGTATGACTGGGAGTGGCAGACCGCTGAGAAAGAGTTTAGCTAAGAAATCCGGACTTGGCGTATTTCTTGAGGACCGATCTCAGGATAGACAGTCTGCGCTCTGACCCACGTTTCGAGAATCTCCTGCGCCGGATGAATTTTCCGAAGTAGCCCCGGCCTAATCCCGATTCCTTAATCCCTCTCCTCCGCTTAAGCCGGTTCGCCGTTGTCGTCGGGTTGGACGTCGAGGCGGCCTTTGGTCTTTTTGGCCATCAAGTAGGAGCGAATGAATGGATCCAAATCGCCATCGAGGACTCGATTCACGTCGCCGACTTCAAATTTCGTGCGGTGGTCTTTGATCATCTGGTACGGCTGCATCACGTACGAGCGAATCTGGCTGCCGAAGGAAATGTCCATCTTCGTTTCGTCCAGTTTGTCGGTTTCGGCTTGGCGCTTTTGCAGTTCCATGTCGTAGAGGCGCGAACGGAGCATCTTCATCGCCAGCTCGCGGTTTTTGTGCTGGCTGCGCTCCGCCTGACAGGCGACCACCACGCCGCTCGGAAGGTGCGTAATGCGCACGGCGGTCTCCACTTTGTTGACGTTTTGCCCGCCTTTGCCGCCGGAACGGAATGTATCCACTTTCAGGTCTTCGGGCCGAATGTTGACTTCAATTTTGTCGTCAACTTCCGGAATCACGAACACGGAAGCGAACGACGTATGTCGCCGCGCCGCCTGATCGAAGGGAGAGATTCGGACCAGGCGGTGGACTCCGGTTTCGCCGGAGAGCAGACCATAGGCATTTTCGCCGCCGAACTGCACGGTAGCGTTCTTGATGCCTGCTTCTTCTCCCGGCGTCTCGTCCAGCACGGACGCGTTCATTCCCTTTCGCTCCGCCCAGCGCAGGTACATCCGCAGCAGAATGGATGCCCAGTCTTGCGATTCCGTCCCGCCGGCCCCGGGCTTGATGGTCATGATGGCGTTGAGGTGATCGCTTTCGCCGGAAAGCAGCGTTTTCGTCTCTAGGTCGGAAACGTAAATGTCCGCGGCACCGAGTTCCCGATCCAATTCCTTGAGCAGGTCGTCTTTTTGCTTGGGATCGGCCTCTTCCTGGGCGAGGTGGATGTACGCTTCGAGGTCACCCGTCATCGCCGCGAGCTTTTCGTCCGCGGCGATTTGCCCCTCGGCGCGCTTCCGCTCGCGCAGAACGCCTTGTGCAGATTCCTGATTGTTCCAAAAAGAAGGGTCAGCGATGCGGGCTTCGAGAGACTTCAGACGTTCACGGTTGCTCGGCGCGTCAAAGATAACTCCGCACGAGGGTGATGCGGGGTTTCAGAGCTTCGTAGCGATGCTGCAGGTCTTCGAGGATCATTTCTATCTTTCCGGGAGGCTTTTCTTTACGTCCTTACTTTTTTATTTCCTTGCTTCAAGGAGGTCAGCAACAGAATAGCGGAAACAATCACGCAAAGCCAAGCGAACCAATCGCCAAACCGCGTGTAAATGGTTTCATCGGTGCGAAAATCGTACGGCAAATCCGCCGCGGCTCGGACGTCCGGCGGCAGCGGTTGGATCATGCGGCCGTAGGGATCGACCGAGGCGGTAAAGCCGTTGTTCGTCGCGCGCACGATCCAGCGGCGGTTTTCCACGGCGCGCACGCGCACCATGTGCAAATGCTGCTCTGCGGCCGCGGAGCGCCCGAACCAACCGTCATTGGAGATATTCAAGAACAATTGTGCGCCGTTCGCCGCGAACCGGCGCACCTCGCCCGGGTAAATCGCTTCATAGCAGATGAACACGCCAAACGTATTTCCGTTCGGCAGGCGGCCCACCGCGTACCGGTTGCCCTTGCGGAATCCGCCCACCTCGGTGGAAATGTTGGCGACGACGCGATGAATCAGCGGAAACGGCTCGTATTCCCCGAACGGCACAAGGTGAATTTTGTCGTAGGTAAAAACCCGCTGCCCTTGCGGGTCAACAAGGATGGCACTGTTGTAGGCGGCCTGCTGCCCGGGAGGAACTCCGTCCGAGGCATCCGCGGGCTGCTTCCATTCGATCACTCCGGCGAGAAACGGATGGCTGAAGCGAGTCGCCAAACCCGACGCCAGTTTGGCGAATTGCGTGTCTTCAAAGGAAAATGGCGCGGGCACTTCCGGCCAAACCAGTAAATCTGGCTTCTCGGCGCTCGGCGCGAGACTTAATTTTAGGATCTCGTCGAGCTGCGCGGCGTTTTTTGCAAACCAGTCCGGCGGATATTCCGGCACTTCCGGGAAATTGAGCTGCACGGCGCGCACAAAATGCTGGGCTTTCGCCTCCGGCACCAGGTGTGGCCCGGTCAGCATGGCAGTCACCAGGACTGCCGCAGCGGTTCCGGCGATCACGATTCGCTTTTTCAGCGCCACCTTTTTGGACGCTACGACCCACGCGAGCAGCGCATTGAATGCAGCGGCGAGAAACGACAATCCATAAATTCCGGTGAGCGTCGTGATTTGCAGCAAGCCAAGATTGACCGATGCCGGATAGCCAAGCAAATTCCAGGGAAAGCTGATTTCCGGCAGGTGCGCACGGACAAATTCGAACGTCACCCATGCGAACGGCGCAGCGATGCACGCCAGCTCGATGCTTCGGCGCGAGACGCGATGTACAATCAGCGCGAAACTGCCAACGAGCACGCCCCACGCCGACGCAATCAAAAGCAGAACACCCCACCCACCCGCGATCGATAAGCCGCCGTGGACACGCAGCACCGTGGCGATCCACGGGACGGAAATCAGAACAAACAAAAAGGCATGGAGAAATCCGCAGGCAAACGCCACGCGGCCGCGCGCGCCAAAAACCGCCAGCAGGAGCACGCCGACGCAAATCCAGGAATAGATGCTGAGATAAAGGCCGGTGAAGGAAAGGGAAAGCGCCGCACCGGAAATGGCGCCAATCAATAATCGAAGGCCATCCGGTATTTTCGCTCCGGCTTCCGCCGAAGCCACGAGCGTGAGCCCATTGTCCGAAGGCATCAACGCTTCACGAATGCTTTGAAGCCGGCGTCTTCAAGGCCCCTGCGCACAAGGTCGGCAGCCTTAAGGTCCGCGTAGGGCCCCACCTGCACGCGATAGTATTTATCTCCGTGCGGAGAAAGGACGTAGGCGGGAAATTTCCTTTTCTGCAAAACTTTCGCCAGGTCCATGGCGTCTGATTCTTTGTTCATTGCGGCGACTTGCAGGGAATATCCGCTGCCCGGCGTGGTCCCGCTGCTGGAAGCTTTCGAAGAATTCCCGCTGGCGCTTCGCACAGGAGGAGGAGAGGATGTGACTAGGACCGGGGCGCTCTGTTGCAATTGCGGGGCAGCCGCTGAGGCTGAGGGCTTCAGCCGGTCGTCGGCCTTCCCTTTTTCGCCGGCGTGATAAAACTCCCACTCCGAGCTTGTCGGGGCTGCTGTTTCAGCAGGGGATTCCGCGGGAGCCGTCTTGTTCGCGCGTTTTGAAACCACTTCCGGCTTGGGAGGATTGCGCAGCTCCCGCGTGCCGGGCAAATCATTCGCGCTGGCTTCCGACTGGTGCAGTCCCATGACGTAGCCCAGGGTGAAAAACAGCCCCGAAAGCAAAATCACCGCCAGGAACAAGCCAATGACGTGACGGCCTTCGAGTACGCGCTCACCAGCGCCCCGTTGTCCTCCATAATTCATTTCTTATTTTTGCGTTCCTCCCAGCGCCTGGGTCCACTTGTTAATAATATCGATGGGGAGGGGAAATACAATCGTAGTGTTCTTCTCGACACCTATTTCCGTAAGTGTTTGCAAATATCTCAATTGAATTGCTGATGGCTGGGTCTCCAGAACCTTCGCCGCGTCCGCGAGCTTTGAGGAAGCTTCATACTCGCCGTCGGCGTGAATGATTTTCGCCCGGCGCTCGCGCTCCGCTTCAGCCTGTTTGGCGATGGCGCGCTGCATTTGCTCGGGGATGTCGACCTGCTTGACTTCGACTTTCGTGACCTTGATTCCCCATGGCTCCGTGTCTTGATCCAGGATCACTTGGAGCTTGGCGTTCACTTTTTCGCGCTGAGAGAGGATTTCATCCAATTCGAATTGACCGACCACGCTGCGCAGCGTGGTCTGCGCGAGCTGGGAGGTCGCGTACTGATAATTTTGAACCTGAGAGAGCGCCAAGTTGGCGTCTACCACGCGGAAATAGCAAACGGCGTTCACTTTCACGGAAACGTTGTCTCGTGTAATGATGTCCTGTGGGGGCACGTCCAACGTTTCTAGCCGCAAACTGATTCGATAAAGCGTTTCGATGGGCCACAAGACCAGGCGGATGCCGGCTCCTTTAGCTTCTGGGAGCAACCGACCCAGCCGCAGCACTACGCCCCGCTCCCACTCTTTAATGATGTAGATCGAATTCCAGAACCAGATCAGCACGATTCCGAAGATGACCGCGATCCCCACGAAACCGATATCCATCATCTCGATTCCTCCTGAGAACGCACTCCCTCTGCTTCTTTCTTAATTCCTCGTCGCGCTGGCCACTTCCACCGGCTCGACGTACAGCTTCAAACCTTCGACCTTGGTCACTTGCACGCTCTTGCCTTCCGGCACGGGTTGCGAGGACACCGCGCGCCACAATTCCCCGTGGATGCGAACCATTCCTTCGGCGCCGGACCTCAACTCCTCCGTGACTGTGCCGGTCAACCCAATCAACTCCTCCCTACCTGTAGCCGTTTTCCATTTTCGCGAACGAATTACCAGTCGCATGAGGACGACAGTGATAACGCCAAACGGCAGCGTCGCTGAAAGTGCGACTCCGAGACTCACCCCGCCCGCGGTCAGCGGCGAACGAACGAGGAACAAGGCGCCCAAAAACATCGAGACAATCCCACCGAGCGCCAGCACGCCGTGACTGGGCGCTTTCGCTTCCAAAATGAAAAACACGAGCGCAAGTATGATTAGAAACAGGCCCGCCAGATTCACCGGAAGAAAATGCATGTCGTACAACGCCAGGATCAGGCAGATTCCACCGATCACGCCCGGCGCGATGACCCCGGGATGGGTAAACTCCGTGTACAGGCCCAGAGCGCCGAGAATTAGCAGGAGGAAGAAAATATCCGGCTGAACAATGCGCGAAAGGAATCTTTGGCGCGCGGAGAGTTCGAATGGCGTGCGCACGGCACTTTTTAGCGCCAGGGTAACCTTTGTGCCGTCAAAGCGTGTGATGGTTCGCCCGTCCAATTGCTGAAGCAAATCTTCCGTCGAGTTGGCCACCAAATCGATCATCTTGGCGTCCAAGGCTTCTTTTTCCGTGAACGCTTTGCCTTCTGTGATGGCCTTTTCGGCTAGCTCCGGGTTGCGTCCGCGCCGCTCTGTAAAACTTCTCAAAAACGCTGTGGCATCCTGGTTAATTTTCTTGCGAAAGGCTTCGTCAATCTGCATAGGAAACGCGCCGCCGATTGCGATGACCGGCGTTGCGGAGCCTGTGTGCGTGCCCGGCGCCATCGCCGCGATGTCAGCAGAAAGAAGAATGTAGAATCCGGCAGAAGCTCCTCGCGCACCTGTTGGCGACACGTATACAGCAACCGGCACAGGCGACGCAAGGATGTGCTGGATCATGTCCTTCATCGAGTCGCTTAGCCCGCCCGGCGTGTCCATGCTGATCAAGACGAGCGAAGCGTGACGTTGGGCGGCGTCCTCAAGGCCTTCGTCGATGTAGGTCGCCAGGATCGGTTCGACTTCGCCGTCGAGTTTCAATTCCTGGACGGAAGGGCCGCTTGTTTTTTCGCTGGCGCTTGACGATGGGAGCAACAGCATACCCGCCGCTACGGCCAGTACGCCGAAAACCGATGAAAACGAGGCAAGCCACATTCGCCCAGGAGGCTCTTTTCTACCAAACCGCAGCGCCGCTCTCACAGCTCACCCCCGCCTGGCTTTTTTGCGGGCACCTTGGACTTCTGCAAGTGATCCAGCAACTGTTTTGCCGCTGCGTAGTTCGGCGCCAGCTTCAACGCTTTTTGGGCCTCAGCCCTCGCAAGGTCGGTTTTTTTCTGCTCCAAATAAATTTTCGCCAGGATGGTGCGCACCTCCGCCGAGTCTCGCGTGGCCAGAGATTCCTGCAATTCCTTCACGGCGTCATCCATCTTGCCTTGATGGCGCTGGATTTCACCCAAACCCCGATGCGCAGCGGCATTCGAGGGCTCGGCCGCAAGCGCGGCGCGAAAATCCTTCTCGGCGGCGGCCATGTTCCCAGCGGAGAGTTCCTGCCTTCCTTTGCGAATGCGCGCGGCCGGAGTGTCGGTCGCAGCAGCCATAGGAACAGCGCTCGCAGGAGCGTCTGACGGTTCTGCGCGGAGCCCGCTCAGATCCAGCTCGGTCTTGATACGCGTCAGACGGGCTAACATTTCGCCTTTCTCGTCTAACCGAATCGGCGGCAACCCGCTCGGCCCAAAGGCCTCTTTCGCGGCTTCACGCTCCTGGTCGGCTTCGGCGGTTTTTTCGGCTTTTTCAAGCGACAAAATCAGCAGGGCGCGGTCCTCGGCGCCATCCGGCTCGCGCTCGGCCGCCTGACGGAAGTAAGCCGCCGCGGCCGCAGCATCACCGCCTTGCAGAGCAAGGAGGCCCAGATTGAATGAATAGTCGTCTTCGCCGGGTGCCAATTCCGCAGCGCGGCGAAGACTTGCCTGCGCGGGAACCACTTTGCCCTGCCGTGCCAGGGCGATGGCCAGATTGTTCAGGATTTCAGGAGCATCGGCCCCATTCGCGGCGGTGCCCTTCAGGGTTTCTTGCAGGTTATGGAAATCTTCCTCGGCATGGTCCGCCTGATTCAACTGAAGGCGGCAAACTCCGCTGAAGAAGAGCGCTTCGGGATAGCGGTCATAGGTCTTAGGAACTTTGAAGAACCAGGCTAGCGCGGCGTTGTAGTCCTTTTTTGCGAAATAGGCTTCGCCCAGCGCAAAGTTTGCGTCCGGCCAGTCGGGCTCGAGTCGCGCGGCTTCGTGGAGTTGCCTGAGTTTGGCATCAGCGTCGGAGGCTTGCAGACCGCGTGCGTATTGCTCGAAGGCATCCGGCCGCAGGGGCCGCTGGCGCTTCTTGAAATCCGCCAGGCTGAAGGCGTAGCGACCGTCCCGCAAAGAGAGGGTCCGCCACAGAAGCCGCGTGTGCAGGTCCATCAGGGATTCCACCGGACCGCTTTCCTGCACCGGCGGGCGCAGCGCTAAAGGGTTCATACTGAGGATGCGCATCTCGAGAGTGAGTGCGGCGCCTTTAACCGCATATTTTCCGTAGATGACGTAATCGGCATCGAGGTCTTCCGCAACACGCAGCATGGTCGCGTGGCTGAACGTGGAACCGCTGGGCAGGCCATAACGCTCAAGTTCGGCGGCGCGGCCGGTGTGGGAATAGACTTGTTCTCCGGCGGCCGTGAGACGCTGAATCGTCAGCTCTTCGAGGCCTTCGCTCAACCAATCGAGCTTGGCCGGAGCGCCGACGCTCTCGAAGGGGAGGACGACGTAGATTTTTTGCGGGGCTCCCGTTCCAGGAGAGTTCGCCGTTGGCTTAGGCTTTGCCCCGGGCGCCGGCTGCTGCGCCGCGCAAACCGCGGCGGCGATAAGTGAAACTAAGACTGTATTACCAAGGAGTTCACCAATCCGCGGCCTGCCAAAGGAGCGCGACATCTTGCTTGCATTGTAACAGAGCGGCCAAGGATTGGGTTGTGCCGGCGTCATCTAGTTAGGGAAATCGCGAACACTGCGGCATTGGCAAGGTTTCGCTGCGTGAGTTCCTAGGCCAACTGCACTCTTTTGCAAGAGACGGCGGCTCAATTGCCCAAATTCGGCCACGAGACCTTCGCTCTCGCGCCCCGCCCTAGTTGCGGCATCAATTTCGGTTGTCAGCAAAATCGACGTCGCTACATCAGCACCGCATTGCAGACAATATTTTTCGCTTCTTCCAGGAAGCTCGAATAATCCCGGGCCGCGTCCGCAAACGCTACACGGCAAAATAGACGGCTCTTCGCTACCCTTCGGACCACCGGACATCGACGTTCCTCCCGTCGGCCGCTCTCCGCGGCTTCGACTCATTGCATGATGATGATGGAGAAACGTCCCTTCAAAAGTCCTGAGCTGTCCATCAGGATTTCGTGAGCGTCCGGCACGGCGAGTAGCCGGACCAACTCTCGCCAGAGGGCCGCTCACGGGGATTCAGACGATAGAAGATCCAGCGGCTCCGAACTCTTTCCTGAAATTTAACGATTCGAAGGAGCGCGTGGCTACCTCTAGGATGGGCTCGAATGCCAGAGTCCAGTTCAGTGAAGCAATTCTCTATTCATAACGCAGGGCTACGAGCGGGTCCACGCGGGTGGCGCGGCGGGCCGGAATGTAGCAGGCCAGAAGGGCGACGGACACGAGGATTACGGTTACACCCGCATAGGTCAGAGGATCGTAGGCGCTGACATTGAAGAGCAGGCTCGAGAGCTGGCGCGTCAAGCCGAGAGCGACCAGGATCCCGAGCGCCAATCCGGCCCCAGTTAACTTCAGCCCCTGGCCAACGACCAACCCCAGCACGTCGCGCCGCTCTGCGCCCATGGCCATGCGGATGCCGATTTCGCGAGTCTGCTGCGTCACCGAGTACGCCAATACTCCATAAACTCCCACGGCAGCCAGGACCATCGCCAGGCCACCAAAAACGGTGAGCAGCGCCGCGCCCATTTCCGGCGCCCAGAGCCCCTGGTCGATGATTTCGCCGATAGTCTGCACGTTGGTGATGGCCAGGTTCGGCTCGAGCGACTGAATCTGCGCGCGTACACCGGCAGTCACCGGCTCCGGCTTGCCCATAGTTTGCACCTGGAGCGTGGCGGCGGGCGCGTAATCCTGCGCCACGGGCAAATACACCAGCGGCACAGGGTCTTCGCCAATGGCGTTCACGGTACTGTTCCGGGCGATTCCCACGACTTCGCGCAACATGGTGTCACCAAAGAAATGGAACCGCTTGCCGATGGCCTCCTGATTCGGCCAGAACTTTTTGGCCATGGCTTCATTGATGATGGCCACGGGTGTCGTTTCCTTGCGGTCCGCATCGGTGAAGACGCGGCCGCGGACCAACGGAATGCGCAAAGCATCGAAATATCCCGTGGTGATATCGTCCAACTGCGTCAGCGTGCCGCGGTAGCCCGTGGATTCGTCCTCGCCTTCGGGAAAAACAGTTCGCGCGAACCCGCCACCCAGCGGAAAATTGGAGGCCACGGCCGCGGCCTTCACGCCGGGCGTGGCATTGGCGCGCTCGACGACGGCGCGCAGGAATTGCTGGCCATGGCCTTCGTCGTAGTGCAACGCGCCGAGGTCGAACGCCAGCATGAAGAGATTCTTCGGCTCGAAGCCGGGATCCATTTTCTGCGCGTCACGCATGCTACGAACGAACAACCCGGCACCAACAAGAGCGACGAGAGAAAGCGCAATTTCGGAAACCACCAGCAAGCTGCGCAACCTGTTGCGTCCCCAGCCGATCGAGCCGCCGCGTCCGCCGAGTTTGAGAGTGTCGGCCAGGTCGGGAACGGAAGCCTTGAACGCCGGAGCTACGCCAAACAGCACCCCGGTGAGCAACGAGATGCCCAGCGTGAAGATCAGGACGTTTGAGTCCAGCGACAAGTCAATGCTGTCCGCCTGGATGAACGGCGGGCGAAAGGACCACAACACCGTGCGCCCGGCGTAAGCGATCGCCAAGCCCGCGGCGCCGCCAATGAGCGAAAGCAGTATGCACTCGGTTAGCATCTGGCGAATCAAGCGTGGGCGGCTGGCGCCAAGCGCCGCGCGCAAGCCCATTTCCCTTTCGCGGCGAGCCGCGCGCGCAAGAAGAAGGTTTGCCAGATTCGCGCAGGCAATCAACAGCACCAGCCCGACGACAGTCATCATCATCGTGCCGGCAAGCGCAATCTGATCGTGCTGGTTCACGCCCACGGCAGCTTCGGCCAAGTGTGTCAGCGCAATGCTGCGACCGCCATTGTCTTTGGGAAAGTCCTTCTCGAGCTGCGAAGCAATGGTCTTCAGCGATGCTTCGGCCTGGTTGATGCCGATTCCTTGTTTGAGCCGCCCAACGGCAAGGGTATTCAAGAACCTGCGGTCATTGAAGAACTCCAATCCAAAGCCCGTCAGGATTTGCGGATACATGCTCGTAGGAACCCAGATTTGCTCGGCGCTGCCGAAGGTGAAGGTTCCTTTGAAGCCTTTCGGAGCGACGCCAATCACCGTGTAGGGTACAGCATTCAGTGTCAAAGTCTTGCCAATCTCATTGGGATCCGACCCCAGCTTGTTCGTCCAAAAGCTGTAGCTGAGGACCGCGACGTTGTTCCCGCTCAGTTTTGTATCTTCATCGGGAAGAAAAAAGCGGCCGGCGGCGGGCTGCAGTCCGAGCACGTCAAAATAATTCGCACTGACCATTTGGCCGTTGACCTGCCGGGCCTCCGCGCCTCCGCTCCAGGTCAGGGGAAGCGCTATGATGCAAGTCACACCAGAGAGCACTTCATTCTGCTTCTGATAATCCTGGAAGTTGCGAAACGACAAGCCGATTTTCGTGGCGTTTGCGAAGCCGACGTGCGTCTTGGTGTCAATCGTGTCCAGTTCGACGACCTGGGAAATGTCCTTTACCGGGAGAGGATGCAGCAAAATGGCGTTGACTACTGTAAAGATCGTGGTGTTCGCGCCGATTCCCAGCGCCAGCGACAAAACAGCCACGGCGCTGAAGCCTGGGCTCTTGCGCAGCACACGCGCGCCGTGCCGAACGTCTTGCCAGAAGTATTCCATTTCGCACCCCACCGCAGGACGAACAATTCCAAGGCCGTTCTTACGCTTTAGTCAGGCCGCGGGCAACCAGAATTACTCGAAACACTCAGACACGCCAGAACGCGCTGGACCATCAGGCGATTAGACGCTTGGCTGGAGAATTCGATTGCGTGCGGTGGCACGTTGTTCTCACGAGTTCCAGGCGACTTTCGTAAGCTGCTTCTTGCGGGCTTCCCATTCCGTGCCGACCAGTACCCGCGGCGCGATGTCAATCAATCGGGGAACGAGCTTGAAAACGCTGGCGGCGTTCCACGGCTGGCCGTCGCGAGTGCGATACTCACGAGCGTTGAGCGCATCGGCCATGCTCCGGAAGGAGGTGTCCTGGACAATCATTTCCGCAAGGAATCTGAGGGTCTGCATTTCCAGGGGATCGTCCTCGAGGTGTCGGCAGTCGGCGGCGATGCGCAGACCAAAGGGAATCTCTTCGGAGCCGGGCTCGACTTCAGGAACCTCTGGCTCGCCCGAGAACTCGATTTCGCGCTCCCATTCAAGCGCCACGAGGTGCCAGCCCGCGTCATGCATTTTGGAAAGGTAAACCGAAGTGGGGGGAATGGTGACTTTCTCGCGAATGCGGTCAATCTTTTTCATGGGGCGCCTCCGATTTGCCGCGTAAGGCTACACGTGCCCGCAGCTCGAGGAGCAACTGAGGGGCCCGTGAGGACGCTCTATAAACTAAAGAAACAAAATGACTTAGAGACACCTCGATTCGTGAAACCTCGGAATTCTGTCCGCCTCAGGGAAACCCCTGTAGCGAACCCGGACAGTCACGTCTCAGACTTGTAACGCGGTTAGATCTGCGGGTTGTCTTCCGGCCTCGGAGCGAGCACTTCCTGAATAGCCGGATTCTTGATGACCGCGGCGAAGGATGGATCCTCTTTGATCGCCGCCAACTGCTTGTAGCCCTCATCCTTGGCTTTGCGCAAATAGATCAGGCAGCGATCGAGATTTCCCGCTTCGGCATACGATTTCGCGAGCAGGAAATAGAATTTGCCCCGATCACCGACGGACCGATCCTGCAGGATCGAGCCGTTCCTCGAACCGTTGCGCTCGAAGAGTTGTGGGTCCATGGACAGCGCCTGGCGGAAGGACGCAATGGCCTGTTCGTATTTCTTGTCTTCGAAATAGGCATAGGCCAGATTGCTGTACAAGACGGGCATGTCATTCCGGATAGAAATCGCCTTCTGATAGGCCTTGATGGCCTTTCCGTATTTCTTGCGCTGGTAATAAATGGTGCCAATGTTATTTTGCGCGTCGGCATAAGCGGGATCGATTTTGACTGCGCGCTCGTAACACTTTAGCGCTTGTCCCAGGGCCGTTTGCTGGTGCATGGAAATCCCGAGCTTATTGAAGTACACCGCGTTCTGCGGGTTCTGGTCGACAAGGCGCTTGTAGAGCTGCGAGGCTTCCCGGTATTCCTTTCGCGCCATATAGAGGTCGGCCATCTGCTCGTCGCTCAGGTCCGGCCGGACAACGATGACCGGCGATTGAGCGGGCGAAGGAGGCTGCGCTTGCGGCACGCGTGGCGCCACAGGCGGCGCCCCGCCGGGGCCATCTACAAGGGATTGTGCTGCCGCGGAAATCGAAAGACTGAGGAGGAGAACCGTTGCTGGAAACGCCACTCTGAAACGGGTCATGGCGAATCTCCCTTCTCCGGCTTGGACTTGGCCTTGTCGGGTTCTTTCTTCTTGCCCCCAAAGATACCAAAAATTTTCGTTAATGGGTTCTTTTTCTTGTCCCCGTTTTGGGCGTTGGGGTCCACCGGCTGGCCAGGCTGACCGGTCGCGTCGGGAGGGCGATTGGGGTCCGGCTTCATCACCACTTGCCCGCTAGCATCGGTTGTCGTGGGTGTTTTTGGTTGCCCGCCGAAAATTTGCGACAGCACGTTGCCGGTTGAAGTTGTAAGACCGTGTCCGCCATGCAATTCGCAAAAATCAGTCGGGGCTGAACCGGCCACGTACACTTCCTCGCGAGTTGTCGGACAGTTGGGCGTCGCCAGTTGCAAGGATTCCGGATCGATAACCACCGATTGCACGCCATCGGGCATCGTAAAATCCCGCACGTCACGGTACGGCGACTTAGAAGTCGCCTTCATCATGAAATCGGCCCAAATGGGGCCGGCGGTGGCTCCGCCCGTAAGGCCCAAATCACGATTGTCGTCAAAGCCAACCCAAATAACGCACAAAAGGTTCGAAGTGAAGCCCGCGAACCAGCCGTCTCGCGATGTTCCCGTTTTTCCCGCCGCCGGTAGGGTAAAACCGCGAGCGCGCACGGTCGCGCCTGTGCCCCGGTTCAGCACGTCCTTGAGCAGACTGTCCACCAAAAACGCGACACGCGCGTCCAGCGCCGCGTGGGTCTGCGGCGTGAATTTTTCAAGGACTTCGCCATCGGAGTTCACAACGCTGCGGATGAATTGCGGATCGGCGCGCGTGCCCATGGTCGCGAAAGTTGTGTATCCCGCGGCTACGTCAATTGGAGTCATTTCATAGGAGCCAAGCGCCATCGCCGGAGTCGGTTGGATGTTGGTCCCCAAGCCCATCTGACGCGCGACCTGCACCACTCGTCCGTAACCAATCATTTCCGCCACTTTTACGGTGGCGACGTTCAGCGAGTTGGTGAGTGCGTCGCGCACGGTCACGTGTCCCATGAACTTTCCGTCGAAATTATCGGGCGTGTATTCTTTCCCGTCGAATTCGAACGTCGTCGGCTCGTCATCAATGGTGGTCGCGGGCGTGATGATCGGCTGCACGTTGTCCACGGCATTGTCGAACGCCGCCGCATAGACAAAGGGCTTGAAGACGGAGCCCGGCTGGCGGTGAGCCAGAGCATGATTCAGCTGGCTTTGCCCATAATCACGGCCGCCTACGACCGCCTTGATCTCTCCGTTCCTTGGATCGAGCGCTACGAGCGCCACCTGCGCTTCGGGAACCAGCTCGCTGCTTCCCTTCTTCGCCAGTTCGCGCCTCCATTTGTCGTACCTCCTCGCCAGTAGCGCGTCCACATTCTTCATTCCGGCATCGACGGCTGCCACGGCGTCGCGTTCCAGCGCCGGATCCAAGGTGGTGTACACGCGGAAGTTTTCGCTCAACAATTCGTTCTCAGAGTATTTGTCGAGCAGGTGGTCCTTCACCATGTCCACGAAATAAGGCGCTTCCCTTCCCGAGACCGCGGCGTGAATGATCCTCAGGGGCGCCTTCTTCGCCTCTTCCATATCCCGGGCGGTGATGTATTTGTTGTCGAGCATTTGCGTCAGGACGCGATCGCGCGCTTGCACGCCGCGCTCCGGATGGCGGTCCGCCGACGAGTAGTAATTCGGGGCGCGGATGATACCCGCCAGGTAAGCGCATTCCGCCAGGCTCAACTCACGCATGTCTTTCCCGAAGTAGGCGACGCTGGCTTCTGCGAATCCGCGAATCCCGAAGCTGCCACGGTTGCCGAGGTACACTTCGTTGGCGTACAACTCGAAGATTTGCTGCTTTGTAAAGCGCTGCTCGAGCTCGAGCGAAATCAAGGCTTCGGCCAGTTTGCGCCGCCAGTTGCGCTCCGTGGAAAGGAAGAACGTGCGTGCCACCTGCATGGTGATGGTGCTCGCGCCCTGGTAGTTTTTGCTGGTGTGACGGATATCGGCCCACGCGGCGCCCACGATGCGAATGAAATCAAATCCGCCGTGCTCGAAAAAGCGCTTGTCTTCCGCCGAAAGGATTGCGTCCACCAGCATTACCGGGAGGTCTTCGTAGCGCGCCGAACGGCGTTTTTCACGCGCGCTGTCGAAAAGATTGGTGATCAACTCCGGCTCGATTTCCGCGGTGTCCATTTCCGGCCCGCCCTCGAGCGCCCGGATGCTCTTAATACTCTTGCCGCGGAACTGCACAGCCAGCGCGTTTTTCCCGCCAAAGTAAGACAGCTTGGAAGGTCGGATGTCCACCGTGTTGCCTTGCACAGTGTATTGGCCAAGCGCGTTGGGGTCGTCCTGCGGCCGGTAGCCAACGCGTGTCAAATAATCGGTCAGGTCGTCCGGTCCCCACGCTTGTGCCGCGGAAATGTGTTCCGGCGCCGAGAAAATCTGTGTGGTGTTCTGCAGGATGTTTCCGGAAAGGCGCGCATCAATCATGCGCGAATACTTCATGTAGTAATAAGTGAAAATTCCACCTGCGATGACAAAAATCCCGAAGATAATCGCTAGAATCGTCAGGCCGATAGTGGAAGTAAAAAACCCTCGTTGGACCCGGATTTGCAAAAGGTGTCTCCCCCAGGCTGGAGCTTCTATTGTCTCGCAACCCCATCCACTAGGAAAGAAGGAGTTACGCGCCGCAGGGTTGCCAGCCGCGCATCGTCAAATACTGAGCTGGGTGTTCAAACTTTACAGCAGCGACTTCGTTTCGCTGTTCGGAGTAAAGTGCAAGTCCGTGTGGTACGCCAAGATATCCACCGGAACGGTATAATCCAAGGAAATTCTCACCACGTTGCCGTTAGCCACAATCTTGACGTCTTCCCGCTTCGCTGGAATGTCAAGGTCCACGATGACTTTGTAAATGTTGTCGCGAATCTGTTCCTCGGTATAGTGATTGACCATAGCAAAGCGCGATTGTTCCTGCATCTTGTCGGCGAGCTGGTAGTCGTTGACGTAAGGTGGGACCACCTTCCACGCGGAGTAAATCGCGAGCACCACGATAACGACGACCAGGATGCCCTTCAGCCTGCCTTCGCCGCGTTCGAAGCGGCGCTGGCTCGCTTCCCGGCGCGCGCGCATGCCATGGCGGTACACTCCAATCCTCTCCTCAAGCCGGTTCGTTGGCCTCTTGCCATCGATAACGGCGATCTGGAATTTCCCTGTGAAACCAAGCTAACACCGCGAGGGAAGCGTGTCGAGAAAATGGCAAGCGGGCTGTTTCGGGAAAGGAACGGGTCCCGGCAAGGCCGACTTTGCTCTGTCCTGCCCAGTGTCATTCTTATGGTCACTGTTAGAGGTGCCTAATAGGCGCGGGCAAAAATCGCGCGCGTGGCGGAGGCTTGGCTGCAGTACACACACTTCCCGCTCGCGCTTTCCTGCTCCAAAGGAATGCAGCGCATGGTTGCGCGCGTTTCTTCCTTGATTTTGGCTTCGCACTCTCCGCTTCCACACCAGAACGAGTACGCGAAGCCATTCTCGACGGCTTCTTTCAAGTCTTCGTAAGTTTTGGCGTCGTGCGTATTGCTCTTGCGGAACGCCAGCGCCTTGTCGTGCAGGGATTGCTGAATCTCGACAAGCAGCTTCTGAAGCGTGCCCGGCAGACCGGCCAGGGACGCGCTGACTTTTCCTTCCTTGCCGGGACGGTCGCGCCGCGCGAGAATCGCGGACTGCTTTGCAACATCCTTGGGACCAAGCTCTACGCGCAGCGGCACGCCGCGCATTTCCCAATCATTAAACTTCCAGCCCGGGCTTTGCCCTTCGCGCTCGTCCAGCGTCACTCGAACGTCCGTCTTTGCGAGTTCGGCTCTCAATTTGCGCGCGGTGTCGAAGACCGCTTTTTTTTCTTCGTCGTTCTTGAAAATGGGCACAATCACCACCTGGTAGGGCGCGAGCTTGGGTGGCATGACCAATCCCTGATCGTCGCCATGCACCATGATGATGGCGCCCACGACGCGCGTGGAAAGTCCCCACGAAGTCGTCCAGCAATGTTGCAACTGTCCACTCTGGTCGAGATATTTCACGTCGAAGGCCTGCGAAAAATTCTGGCCAAGAAAATGAGACGTCCCCGCCTGCAGCGCCTTGCCGTCGCCCATCATTGCTTCGATCGAATACGTCACATCCGCGCCGGCGAATTTCTCCGCGTCGGATTTTTTCCCGGGAATCACCGGAATCGCCGCGTCGCTGATCGCGAAATCCGCGTAGGCGTTCAGCATCTGAATCGTCTCGGCTTCGGCTTCTTCGCGCGTGGCGTGCGCGGTGTGGCCTTCCTGCCAGTAAAACTCGAGCGTGCGCAGGAAAAGCTTCGTGCGCAATTCCCAGCGCACCACGCTGTTCCACTGGTTCATCAGCACCGGCAAATCGCGGTAGGATTGAATCCACTTCGACCACATGTGCCCAATAATCGTTTCTGAAGTAGGCCGAATCACCAAAGGCTCGGCGAGCTCTTCCCCGCCGCCAATGGTTACCACTGCCAGTTCGGGAGAGAATCCTTCGACGTGGTGCTTTTCTTTGTCAATAAAGCTGCGAGGAATCAGCAGCGGAAACGCCACGTTTTGATGCCCCGTGGCTTTGAAGCGCCGGTCCAGCGCCTGCTGGACGTTTTCCCACAGCGCCCAGCCGTAAGGACGAACAATCATGCACCCGCGCACCGGCGCATAGTCCGCGAGTTGCGCTTTCAGCACGAGCTGGTTGTACCACTCGGAAAAATCCTGCGCGCGTGTGGGGAGCTTATCTTCGGCCATGAGGAGCTTCGTCCGGTCCTGTCAGTCGCAATCTGCCATGCAACGTAAACTTTAGAGCGTAGCGGACGCCCCGAGGCGTGTCAACGAAGGGGTGACGCGAGGCGAAACGGCACAGCTTGTTTTTGAAATTGTCTTCCGGAACTGGCAACTTCGTTCGCATTTTTGCGCATCGCAATCCGCCGACGTTGATGGCAATATGCCCCTTTCGCGAGGTCCTCCCTTGCACGGTTATGGCGCAGGCAGTACTATCGCATTCGCTCTGAATGGATGATTTGGAGCCCAGTTCCAGCCAGTGACCTGCTCTGAGGGAGAATTCACGCCATGAGACGTCTCACTCCGCTTTCCGCGCTGACCATGCTCGGTTTCGTTGCTGCCGCCTTCGCAGCCGCTCCACCTGCGCGCGGACAAGATTGGGCCAAGGCCACCCTTTCCAAATCGCCCCGCCACGCCGAGTGGATCACCGTAAAACACGGCAACCGCGCCCTCGAAACCTTTGTGGTCTATCCCGAATCGAACAGCAAAACGCCGGTCGTTCTTATCATTCATGAAATTTTTGGCATGACCGATTGGGTGCAGGATCTTGCGGATCAGGTCGCGGCCGCTGGTTACATCGCGGTCGCTCCCGACTTGCTTTCCGGCATGGGGCCGAACGGCGGTCGCAGCAACTCTTTCGAGGAATCGGCGGTCCGGGAAGCCGTCGGCAAGCTCAACGCCGACCAAATCACCTCGGACCTGAACGCCGTGGCGGACTATGCCCTGAAGCTGCCCGCTTCGAGCGGTAAGCTGTTTGTGGCCGGATTCTGCTGGGGCGGCAGCCAGACGTTCCGCTTTGCCACCAATCGTCCAGAGCTGGCCGCCGCGTTTGTGTTCTACGGCGGCCCGCCGGAAAAAGACGCCATGGCGCGGATCAAAGCTTCGGTCTACGGTTTCTACGCCGGCAACGACGCGCGCATTGACGCCACCATCCCCGACACGGTCGCGGCGATGAAAGCTGCGGGCAAAACGTACGACCCCGTGACCTACGACGGCGCAGGTCACGGCTTCATGCGCGCCGGCGAAGCCCCCGACGCAAGCGACGCGAACAAGAAGGCCCGCACCGACGCCTGGACCCGCTGGAAATCTTTGCTGAACAAATAGCTGCCAGTTCTACCAGGAAAGGCACGGCCATGGACCTAGGTATCGGCTTGCGTGTTGCCGCGGATGAACAGCCATCCTAGACACCCACTTAATGCCGCCAACGTCGCGCTGATGAGCATGATCTTGCGGAAGCCTGAAACAAAGGAATCATTGATTGCATTTCTGAGTGTTGATCGCATGGCCGGATCGAGGCCCGCGGGGACGACCGCTCCCGCAAGCTTGGTGCGCTGGGCATCGAGTGCCCGCTGCGTGTCAGGCGAGATTTGAAGTTTGCCCAAGCGCTGATCCAAGCGGCTGTTAAAAGCCTGGAGCATGACTAGCCCCAGTGCAGCGATGGCAATGAGCGCTGCCGTGCGAGAGATTGCATTGTTTATTGCGGAAGCGATTCCTGCCCAACTCTTCCCCACTGCGTTCATCACCGTAGTCGTAAGCGGCGAAACGCTGATCACCATTCCCAAGCCCAGAACTACGATCGCGGGGAAGAAAGTCGTCCAGTAACTGCCGCTGATTCCAGGCTTCATAAACAACACGAAGCCGAGGGCGGCGACGAGGGGCCCGGCGATGAGCGGGAGCCTTGCCCCGTAGCGCGTTACCAGCCCCCCCGCCCAGCGCGAGAGCAGGAACATGACCAGGATGATGGGCAGCAGCGCGGCACCGGCGGAAGTAGCCGTGTACCCTTGCACTTGAATCAAGTTGAGTGGCAGGAAGAACAGGGCACCGGATAAGGCTGCGTACAAAAGCAAAGTCAATAAATTGGCGCCGCTGAAGTCTCTCGAACGGAACAGAGTGAGCGGCAACATCGCGTTTTTCTTCCTTTTTGCTTCCACGAGAATG
>Ga0126378_10000193_pt1 | contig 47116 bp, 60 predicted proteins | sample PanSoiMetPlot_23_FD_92587 | JGI IMG/M metagenome (GOLD analysis project Ga0126378, IMG submission 92587) | Tropical forest soil microbial communities from Panama - MetaG Plot_23 | ecosystem: Environmental > Terrestrial > Soil > Tropical forest > Bulk soil | place: Panama | collected 2016-02-17 | reverse complement strand
CTGTTGGAGACCATCCCTGCTGAGGAACGAAACACCGACAGCGTGGTCTTCACCCGAAGTATACAATGGCTTAGGGACTTTCCAACAGAGCTAAAGGCAACCCAAAAGGACGTTTTACGCGATGCAGTCTGCAGGACCTTTAACATCTCACAGGAGGAACTTCTCAAGCATGTCTCACCTAAGATCAAGGAGGAAATCCGACCGGTACAAAACGGCCGGGACCCAAGCGAACTCGAACACGAACTGTGGAGGCTTATCCCCCGCGGTTTCTTCTACGACTATTGTGAGTACACCATCCATAGCGAAACACCCCTGGCGTTTCACCTCTTTACGTCTCTGTGTTGCGTCGGTAGTGTGGTTGGGCGTCGTGTTTGGTTCGATATGGGTGTCTACAAACTTTTTCCTAATCTTAGTGTGGTCCTTATTGCTCCTAGTGGTATTTGTCGTAAGACGACTGGAACGAACCTCGGCATCACAATGCTACAGGAGCTGGGTATCGTTAAGATATACAGCGAAAAGATGACACCAGAAGCACTTATCGATGCAATGCGCGACAGCGCCTCGGGGGTAATCTATGTCCCAGAACTGGCAGTGTTCCTTAACAAACAACGATACAATGAAGGCCTTGTTCCCTTGCTCACACGGCTCCTGGACAATCCGGATATCTGGGATTCGAGCACTATTAGCAGGGGGAAGGCCGGTCTCCGTGACGTTGCCCTGTCAATGCTTGGCGGGAGCACACTTGACTGGTTTGTGCGGGCAACTCCTGAAGATACATTTGGCGGTGGCTTCATCAACCGACTCATGCTGGTCGTACAAGAAGATACTGCCAGAGAGGAATCTATCCCCACGGTTCCTGATCCGGAGGTTCGTTCCAAGCTCCTCGTTAGACTTGCAAACTTCAAAGAGTTTTCAGGACAGATGTCGTTCCATCCGTCGGCGAGACAGTACTGGGACGAGTGGTATCACAGTCAGCGCGAGGTCTTTAAGAGAGCACCTGAAGAAGTTCTTACGAACTACGCGCAGCGGCGACCTGATCGATGTATCAAACTGGCGATGCTCATCCATATGGCGGGATGTCGTAACGGCGTTGTGTGTGAACGCTGTACCCGCGGAGCAATTGATCTGGTGCAGTGGACCGAAGGGTTCCTGCCGGACACCGTGCGACGTATGTTCCAGGCTGAAGCCGGAGTCCAAGCGGAGTTCGTCCTGAAGATGGTTGGAAAGCACGGAGGCATAATCGATCATAGTGTCCTGGTTCGTGCCGTAGAGTACAAGATGAATGCAGCCACCTTAAGGAACGTGCTTAATAGTCTGAAGGAGGGAGGTAGAATTAGGGAACAACACGATGCAACGGTACATTGTTATCTTACAACAGGGAGGTAAGGATGACTGAGATCAGTAGGGAGGAACGTGAGGTACTTGAGGTACTAGGTGCAAGAAGGAAGCCAGGTGAAACACTTATTACCTGTCCCTTAAAGTATGCGGTTGCTTCTGGCAGGCCGCTGACACACACCGAAGCCCTGCAGGCGCTTGTACCTGAGGATCGTTCACCTGCAAACGTTGAACAAGCGCAGAAGATGTTCACGTGTGTTCACGGAACCAAACTCAACTGGAAGGAGGCAAGGAAAGCGTTTGGACTTGGAGCCTAAACATGGAAGACTGGGATAGTATCGCACGCTCGTTAAACTTCGCCGATGAAAAAGATATGTGGACCAAACTTTACCCACGCTACAGTATCTCGAAACTGCACGACTTCCTGGGGTTTGGTGCCGCAACCATCCGGCGTCGGCTTGTCCTCTCGGATATTGACCGGCGCCCAAGGGGAGGTGCCCGACTCCGTGCAGAAGCCCAAAGGAAGCTGCTCATGATGGATCCACGTGTGGCCGTTTACGGACCCAGCCGTGATGCAGCGGTCCAGGCAAACCTTAATAGTGCAACGGTTTATCACTTCAGACTGTGGTACCACAAACTCGGAAAGGAGATGTACGAAAAATGAAATTCTGTGTGATTAGTCCAACGGCGGGACTTGAAAGATATGCGACCTTAAGCAGGCATCAATTCCCACTGGTACAGAACTTCAACGATCTGGTCTATCGGAAGTTCTATGAGGACAGGAGGGCTGCGGGTGATACCCTCATTCTTGACAACGGTGCATATGAAGGTTTCCCGTTTGACCAGTCACTGATGAGCGAAGCGATGAAAACCTGGCGGCCACAATACGTGATCTGTCCCGATGTGATAGGAGGGGACAGGGAGACCAACATCAGCAGTGCGTTTGTGTTCCGTGAGCGGTGGCGTAGCATCACGGATACAATTTGGATGGCGGTCATTCAACCAAACATGGACTGGCAGGACATCCTTGACTTTAAGGACGGCGGTTTTCGTGCTTTTGGACTGCCCCGATCCTTGATGAAAACCCACCCGCTTGAGCGGACACTTCGAGCATACAGAATTCGCTTAATGTTCCCTGACATCTACCTGCACGCGCTTGGAATGTCGGCAGGTGACCTGGGTGAATTCTGGGGGCTTCGTCACGCAGGAGTGAACAGTATCGATAGTTCGGCGCCTGTCTGGCGGGGCTGGCACGGACTCGGACTGGGCCCTGCAAGTCGGGAGAAGTGGAAGGAGATCGGACACCCTGTAGACTTCTCCGCACCCCCACCTGACCCGGGTGCGGACACACAAATCCTTGCTAACCTACTGGAGGTGGGACTTGAACCTAGGTGACATTGTAGAGAGTCAAGGCGCACCACATAGGTGTGTGCGGATATGTAGGCAGATCAGCCTCCGAAGGTACCCTGGAACCGAGGAGCTGTACACCCAGGAGGAGACCGTTCACGAGCTCAAGAATTGCCGGACAGGTCGGGTTACCTTTGTACTAACGGAGGTTTCGGTTCAGGACTTTGTCAACCCAGAAGGGGTCACTGATGTGACGGCATTCACCATAAAGGAGGATCATGGAACTTAAATTCATTCCGAATGGCCCGCGGCTTGCAGTAGAACCACATGAAGCAGAAACGATTGAGGAACGCAGGATGCGGGAGGTCGACCTTGAAATTCCGGATGCCTACCGAGAGAAGTACACGGCACTACCCCCAACCACCGGACTTGTGGTTGCTATTGGTGAGGTTGACTTCGACATCGGGGATATTGTGCTTTTTAGCCGACATGCTGGCACTTTGATCACCGTCCAAGGCCGGGCGCTTCTGATCCTAGAAGACAAGGAGGTCTTGGGTACCCTCGTGGAGATTCAAAGCCCCAACGAGGCGAACTCACCATAGGCCTTTTCGAACTCCTCACGGAGGTCCGTTCGGTAGTGCTTGTTCGGTACCATGGCACCCTCACAGATTCGGTAGCCGTTTTCCATCGACTCACGTGGGCTTAGTGCAATCCCTGAAGCCGAAACAATAGCACCGTAACCTCCCGAGCTCACGAAGTGTTTGGTCACAGGGTCTTCCATCACCTCGTAGAAGTAACATGAGGGGAGGTCCTCACGCTTAAAGCCACGGAGGGGAACACCCGGTCCGCTGGGATGTTCCTCATCCGGACTGGGAGGTATACTAAGACGGAGGGCGCCTGCGAAACGGTTCTCGATGATGTCCAGACCCTCACCTTCAGGCCATTGACCACGTGCGAAGTCGCTCAGGACCTTGCTGAAGTTACCCTTGTAGAGCCGCAGGAAAGCGCTGATTGCATCGTAACCAAACCGCCCGATAGTCCACTCAAGTCCCCAGTGACCCTCTCGGTTGACAATCATATTCAGGTCGATGGCACCGATGTAACCGTTCTCGACACAGACACGTTCAGCCAGGCCGATACCGCGCTGAACCGTTTCACACTGTTTCGTTTCCATCCAGACTACGTTACCTGCACAACCGGTGCTGACTCCAAGATCGCTGTCTGAGTACCGCTTCTTCTCGAGGGTGTGATTAAAGGGGGGTACAAAGCGACGCCCGTCACACCAAGCCTCCGTGGACACCGCAAGCCCCTCCTTGTACTCCTGAAGCTCGAAGGTGATGGGCTCACCTTTGAGGGCTAGTTTCAGGTAGTCAAAGTATTGGATCATGTCTTCGACGTCAGTTGGGATGTAGGTCAGGTAAGATGGAATGTGACCGCTAGGCTTAAAACACCAGATCTTATCCTTGTGACTCCGACACCAAGCCTGACCTTCCTCCAGGCTGGTAAAGGTCCGATATTCCGGCACCCTGATTCCACACTCGGTCATCACTTCAATCCCATACTCCCTGTTCTCCTCCATCTGGTCAGCCCAAAAGGATCCGTTAAACACCGGATGGCCCTGCTGGCGGAGGCGTTCAGCCGTTTTGCCCCCGCCAGTGCTATCGAAGACCACCACGGTTTCCCCTGGGCGCGTGAGGAAGTTCTCCCATTTGTCCACACGAGGCACGATCCCGTTGTACATGAGCTTCTTGGGAAGGTGGGTTTCCCGTTTGATCCAAAGGGCGACTTCATTCCCTTCCTCTTGTACCCGATAGGCTACTCCTGCGCCGTCGCCATAGGAGCTAATAAAGAGGAAACGCACCGGTCGTACTCCTTCCAGTCCACGCCGAGAAGCCTGGACAGTGTGTATTCTGCTGCAAGTGCTGCGTTGTGTGCCCCGCTGTAAGGGGCGTCAAGATCGTCTGAGAAACAGTCGCCGCCGGCTTCAGGGTGAGTGAAATCATACTGGTCCACGGCCTCTTGGGTTACTCCCTCGAGCTTGCAAAGCATCGCCTCGTCGAGTTCGTGACGTGCAACCAGGAGGTTCATTCGCCAGTCACCTAGGTCACTGACCCGGATCCTAAGTGCATCAGGTCCTTCCCATTGCCAGTCGCCGATGGTTTCGTACCGCTGTTCACGATGTGGGATTGTTTCGATTAGGATCTTCAAAGTGTCTCCTTTCAGTAGTCTTGCGGGCAGCTGACTGTTCCAGGGATCTTTTGTGCGTGATTCCCGGAACTATCCGATGCGTTAGTTACAGCGTTCTTAATCGTCCACGTTTTGTTAGGTCCGGGATGCGGGTCGTTTACCGCACCCTTGATTGGTTTTGCGAGATCACTGCTTCCGCTTTGCTTCACCTCTGTTAACGACCTACTCATTGTGTTCCTCCTTTCTTAGGTGGTGATGTTCCGAACTCCTCCTCTAGGCTATCGATGAGGTCCTGGTCGGCATTAAGGTCCTTTAAGGGTTGAAATCCGAGCCATTCAAGTGGGTTCACTTCCTCACCATCCAGGACCTTCTTCGTGACTTTTGCGGTCCACCGAATGGCAGCACTCCCCGGTAGGAAGTTAAACGGGTACTCATAAAGTCCCCTACGTGCCTTACGCCCTTCAGGTGTATCACCTTCAAGTGCGTGAGCGCCCGCATCGATGATCGTCTTTGCGGTTTCGCTGAGTGGCAGGGCACCTATACCTGCAGCTCCATGATGCCAGAACCACTTGTGGGTGTCCACACCAAGGCGTTTGAAGACCTGGTCTTGAAGCGTGTAACTCGCAGCAGCCCAATAGGCGGCTGTTTTAAGTGCAGCCATACGGTAGGGATTCCTCACCTCCCTTTTACCGTACTCGGCACCCTGTTCGACTGAAGGGACGCTGTCCCAAGCAAAACGCTTACCCATCCTCCAAAGGAATTCGCGGTAGTGGGCTGACCAGACGCCGTACATCCCGAACAGCCTACCTGCACCGGTCCTGAGAAGTCCTGGTTGGGTACCGGTACGGTAGGGCCATTGGGTCAGGTCCACGTAGTCACGTGCGGTCTTATGGACCAGTTCCTCGAGCCGATCCTTAAAGTCAAGCTTGGCGGTTGCTTCGACCTTAGATCGCTGATCCTCCATACGTTTGACCACGGCGTCGTGTCGTTTAAGTTGTTTCTCTGCGTCTTCTAGTTCGGTCCGGTAAGCGTTCCTCTCGCTTTGAGTGCCTGCCTTTTCCATCCTTAACCTGAGCTGTTCGGCTTTTCCTGCCAGGGTGTTACGTCCACCCTCCTGTTCCGCCCGAAACTTCGTAAGGGTGCGATCATAAGCCGCAAGGTCCTCACTGAGCCAGGGCTTTAGAAGTTCCCGCTTGTACTGTGCGATCCTCATCTCATCGAAGAACCACAGTCCGCTGTCGATGATCGCCTTGTCGAGATCGCCACCTCCGTGACCCACGGCTCCACCGTAACCTCCCCCAAACCACTTTGTGAAGGCATCGAGGGCGCGTTGACGCTGACCAAGGAAGGCCACAGACCTATCGATGTTGTGTGCACCACTGTTCATTGATAGGAGACGTTCAAGGAAAGGTTTGACACGTTGCGGAGGGATCTCATCAGAGACATCCCCGAACATATCACCGATGTTACCGCGGTTTAGGAGGACACCGTGTTGACCCGGGAGCTTTCGTAGGTCTGCATCTGCAAACGCACGGATCCCTTTTGCGAAGTACTCCGGACCCAAGGTCGGGAAGTTAGTCAGGAAACCCTGAGATGCATCACGCACCCAGACTACCGGTCGAAAGGCCAGGCCGGCGCTGTAGTGTAGCATGATGTAATAATTCCAGAAGTTGTAACCTGGGGTGTCGATCTTCGGGATCTTCCAACCTTCAGGCATCACTTTGTTGATGCTTTCGATCTTGTCGTTCATGTGTTGAAACAGCCCGCTTGCAAGTTGGTTCATTAAGGTTCGGGTAATGTCGGGTTTCCGGTCCATGTAGTCAAGGTAGTTCCTGAGTGAACGTACAGGAGGACCTAGGAGGCTCTTTTTGTCTTTGTCCCGTAGCTTGAGCATCTCCCTAGCATCGAACAGGTCTTTTTCCATTAGTTTGTCGCGGATACCGAGTTGCAGTGCACGGTAGGCAAAACGCCCGATATGACCCTCTTCAGGACGGAGGTCCTCGTCCACTCGGATGTGTTTCTCGAAGAACCCGGCTTGAGAGGTATCTCCCTTTTTACGGACTCCCCATACTTTGTCTGCATCGAAACCGTGACCGCGGAGGCGCTCGCCTTCGTTCTGGAGATACTGCACGAGATCGACACGACCACCCGTCATCTCCTTCGCTTCGGTGTTTAGCCAGCTCTCAAGACCTTTAAGGTGACCCACCTGCTCGGGAGTGAACTGATACAGCTGCTCGAGCTTCTGGCGGTCGAACCCACTGCTGTGTGCAAGCCAACGGGTAATCTCATGTCCTTGTTTAGGCTCGAAATTCTTGTAGAACTCGAATAGTTTAGTCCCCATCTGGTGGCTTTGGGTCTCGTAGTCACGCTGTTTGTCGAAGATCTTGGAGAATGTTTCGTACAGCGGGATGTACTTCCCCTCACCAACATAACGTTTGTTCAGGCTGATATGGAGATCGTTTAACCACTGAAAGGGTGGACGAACCCAATCAGAGACTACAAAATGTGCCAGAGCGTCCAGTCCACCTTCAGGGAGGGCCTCAGGGCTGGGGAGGTCGCTTGGATCGGTGGTGAACGGTTCGTGGCCATCCGGGACGATAGGGTTGATTGAACCGCGGGTAACCGTCTCGAAGATTCCTCCCATGTTAGGCCCGGCGATGTAAGGGTCATACTTAAGGTAGTGATTGAAGGCTTCGTGCATGTCGGAAAACGTTTGGACCCTGCCTTGGTTGTGCACCGTTACCGAACCATCCGGGTTGATATCGATCGCGTCGAACGTCTCCCCTTGGCGAGCGGCTGCCCGGCGGAAAGCGCCCTCACGTCCACGGTCAGTCCTGACACCGATGTCAAACCCCATGCCTTTCATCGAACGCCCAATAGCGCTGTCAGGCATCCTCCCGGAACGCTCACGCATCTGAGCAGCCACCTCGTTTGCCATATCGAGAACCGAACGCATGTCGGTATCCGCTTCTGCAAGTTTGGTGAGCATGTCCATGTCACCGGTATGGATGGCTTCGAAGGCGTGGGCAACTGCCTCCTCTGCCCTAAGGGTACGGGGGTAGTTATGGTACCGGTTACCGATGTACTTACTGTCTGCGATTTCGTTGATCACCTTTAGATTGGGATCGCTCATCAGGCGGTGGTAGGTTTGGAAGTTGAACAGGTTGTCATGGACAAGCTCGTGAAAGACACTCCCAGGACTTGCAAGCTCCGTTGTGACAATCAAGGGGTAGTCCTTTGGAAGTCCAGGGACCTCATATCCCCAGAAACTCTTCTGGCTGCCTGGTTGCATGTAGAACGCGGAGGTGCCACCACTTCGCTTTCCGATGTCACCCTTTGACATGTTCAGGTAGGCGGGCCTACCCCGTCGCATCTGCGCTTCGGCGACGGCTGCGGATCCACGTACCCTGGGATACTTTGCGCTGTAGTCAAGGAAACTATCGATCTCCTTTGGATCGATACCGAACGCACGACCCAGGACTCTGTGTTCATCCGGGTTGAGCGGTTGATACTTCCAGGGTTCACGCTGACTTAGGATATCCCGTTCGTACAGCTTTGCGACGCGGTCTACAGCACTTTGGTCCATCCCTTCCTTGAAGTAGAGGAGCTCGGCTCGACCAGGTTCCCAACCCGGAAGCGCCTTAACGCTGTAACCTTTTCGCGCAAGTGAACCAACTGCCATCCGAGCTTCTGCAGGGTTCTTGATGTCTTCGATGCTACCGAACAGTTTGCCGCCGCCGAACAGTTTGGTGATCAGACCCTTCGGTGCATCAGGTACCTTGTGGAGCTGATCTGCAACCGGAGTTTCACCTGCAGGGTAGACCGGGAAGGTCACATGTCCGTGTCGATTAAGGAGTTCCTGCATGTTATCGCTACTTCCAAGAACCTTACCCTTTTGGTTGGTGGCGACAAACTGCCCTGTGGTACCTCCCTCTGCAACGCTGAACCGAATCTGTTCGGCCGGATTGGGCGGCTGTGCAGGACTTCCACGTCGCTTAATCCTGCTGATCTCCTCGGATTTTGCTACTGCAAGTGGTCTGAGCTGAGACTTTAGGTCCTCGGGTACTTCGGGAGCACGAAGTACGCTTTCGATTGCACTCGGATACTTTTCAATCAGGTTCCTGAGCGCACGATCACGAGTCATCAAACCGGGGACACCCGTACCCGAAAGGTACTGTGTGGTTTCGATGAACTCCATCTCCTCTTCGTGCTTTAGACCTGCGGCGTTTCGCCAACGCTGCCTGCTTTCGGCCTCCTCAGGGGTTGCCGGACCCTGAATACTCTCCTTGTAGATCCCTCGGACCACAACATCCCAGATGTTCTTACTCGCTGGCTCACCTGGTGGGTTACCCCTTGCTCCCGTAGCATCTGCGATGTAACCGAGGAGTCCGCTTCGTTCATACGCCGGTTTGGAAATACCTGCAGGACGTGTGCTGTTACGGATATCGCTTGCAAACTGCATCAGGATGTCGCGGTCCGTCTGGTTAAAAACAGCGGTCCCTTCACCTCCAACCGATCTGAACTCCATGTCTGGGATCTGCTTGATCATGTTGATCACGGTAGGGAGCTCGGTGTTATCTGCATCTGTGAGTTGCTGGAGATGCTTGATCAGGTACTGAGGAGTTGTGTTACGGCCTTGAGGGACACCCGGCCAGGGCCGCTGGAGCTTTTCGAAGGTGTCCCGAACCACGCTTTTAGGGGTTGTGAAGGGCCAGAGGGCTTCACCAAACGCACCAGGTTCGCTTTCAGGGGTGAGGGGTGGACGTTCCTCCAGTTTTGGGAGTGAGGGTGGTGCAGGTTCTGCGACTACATGTACCTGGACTTTATCCGCACCGTGAGGTTCTGCAGGGACTCCGCTGGCGGTCAGATCGTCTGCAACCTTCTGTGCGCTGCCGGGAGTGACACGAATGAGGGTCTTGATCCTTGACTTCCGGGCAATCTCCTCACCTAAGATTCCTTGAAACCGAAGTGCGTCCTTAAGCGACCTTGGGCTGTGTTGAATCTCCTGGACGTTAAGTCCTTGGAAGGCAGACTTTTCGAGGAGGTCAAGTGCAGCCACACGTTCGTTACCCGGAACGATCTGTTGGTGACGAATGTTTCCATCCGGCATTATGCTACGTACCCAAACGCCCTTGATGTTCTTGTTTGATACCACACTGATTGGGCGGGCCTCACGCTTCGCGCCCTCCATCCCTTGTGCCATCTCGGTGGAGATCTCCTTCTCGGCACGCGGGTCGATCTTGTTACCGAGTGCAAGGTGCTGCATTAGTTCATCGGCTGGGGTGTCGACTCCAGCTCGAAGCAGGCGGTTTTGGAGTGAGCGGAGGATACCGTACCCTGCAAGACTTGTACCGGCTGTCAGTCCGGCTCCCCAGGTTGCACCTTTTATCCCTTCATGCCAACGCTGTCCGGGATCCGCACCTGCTGCACTCATGGCACCTTGGAGGGCACCCACACCCAGGGTGTTCCGGATGATGTTACCGACGGTACCGAAATCCTTTGTTTCCTCAAGGATCTTCAGTGCAGGTCCACCAGTCAGCTCCCAGAGTGCTAGTTGAGGTACCTGGTTTGCAACGGTGTCCGACACCCCAAGGCGTTCACGTGGACTCAAGGATAAGACTTTGAAGGGAAGTCCACCTACAGCAGGTAAGGGGAAGTACTCCGTTCCCTTTTCACGTGAGTAGATGTTACCTAGCTTGTCACGGTACCGCTGGAGGTTGTTAACATGACCCGTTAGCCAGTCGAGGGTTCGAGCACCGCGTTCACTGGTAGGTTCACCGATTAACTTAAGCCCGTTGATGGTCTGCTCCAGCATACCTTGAAGGACAGAGGCACCTGCATGAGCTGCCTCGAGATGGCGAATGGATTGACCGTCAAGGTGGGCTGTACGTGTTGTATTCGCCATGAAAACGCCGCGGTACTTACCTACGTCCTGTGGCCTCAACCGAGGTTTAACGACGCTGTCGAAGTACTCGCTACGCTTCTGGTTGTAGGTATCAAGATCAACGTCCTGAAGCCCAGCTGCGATTTGTGACCAAGCGCCCATGGTTTACTGTCCTTGAATGTGCTTCCAGGTTTCGGGGTCAACCCCTTCAGGTGGACCGGTTTGAGAAGGAATGCTCACTCCACCCGGGAAGTCTAGGGTTGGTGTCCCAAGCCCGAGGAAGTGACTGACGACCTCGACTGGAATCTTAAGTTCGTCCGCTGCCGCTTTAACAACCTTAACCTTTTCGTCCGCGTTCTTTGTGCTTGACAGTGCCATCTTGTAAAACGCCAGACGCTCCTGTGTGGTCTTGTCCTTGAGCTTTTCCTGAACACTAGGTGTCTTGATTGCATTCAGATAGTCAGTCTGTGCCTTTTCCTCCGTGGTAAGGGCCTCCATATGTTCAGTTGCTGCCTTGTGTTGAGCCTGTGCCTGCTCAACAGTTGGCATACGTTTAATGTTCTCGTTGATCTGTTTCAACTCGGCTGCTTGAGTCGCAAGCTCAGCCTGAGTACGTTGCCTTTCGAGCTCCGCGCTGAGCGGCTTGCGGTTTTTGACAGCGAGGTCGGGGTGCTGAGTTTCAAGTAGGGCCGTTGAAAGGTCCGTGCCGTATTCCCGACTGTACTCAATCGCAGTCTGGAGGTCCTGACGACCATATCCCATCTTGATGTCAGGTAGGGGCGCACCTGTAAGTGCTGATTGTTTAACCCCCTCCACAATCTTCGCGACGTTCTGCGGACCGCCGTATTGCTTCACAGCTTCGGGGTCAGCCAGAATGTTCATCGTCATCTTGGCCCAGTCCATTTGTCCGCTTTCCTGAAGCTCCTTCATTTTCAGGACGCCCTTTAGTTGGTCAGGCGTCAAGTCTTGCTCTGCAAGGTGCTGCATGATGTCCAAGCGCGGATCTGCGAAGCCCTCCACCTGACCCTGCCTAACGGTTTGCATGATCTTGTAAGGGTCCTTAGAGGCGAAGGCCTCACCGACTTGTTTCCTCCAAGCCTGCTGGTCCTGGATCTCCTTGATCTTTGCCTGGGACTCTTGAAGCTGAGCCTGTGCCTGCTGCTGTTGGGCTTGGATCGTTGCCTGTTGCTGTGCTTGCATTGCACGGACGCTGTCCTCGGTCACCGGGATGTTGTAGCCCTGTTTGAGGGACTTGATCAGGGTTTTTGGATCTCCTCCAAGCCCCATCTGCATCAGTTTGATCTGGGTGTCGGCACTCTGCTGTGCCATCTGCTTCTTCTGGAGGTAGTAGTTCGAGATCGTGGTGGCGACGCTTTGCATTGCGTCACCCATCGCTTGACCAAATCCCTCCTTGTAGGGTAGGGCACCTGCAGGTACCGGACTGATGTTTACACCCATTAGACACCTCCGTAAGCTGATGGCGCGTTAAGATAAGGGTTGGTGGGAATTGGGAGAGCAGCGGGGTACTGCCAAATCGGCATTACGTTACCCGTAAGTGGGTTGAAACCAGTTGGGTTAGGCATCGGACTGCTGCCGGGAGGAATCACACTTGGTGTTCCGCTATCGCCACCCATCGACATCATACCTGCAGTACTAAGGAGACCAGCACCTGCTGATAGGAGACCCGGTGCACTTGAAGGTGCATAACCTGGTTGATAGAAAGCGCCAGAGGCCTGGGCGAGAAGGCCGGCCAGGCTGCTACCTGCGCTCATCGAGAGCTCCTCTTGTTGCATACCGAGTTTACCAAGAAGTTCGGTTCCTTGGGCAGCCACCTGACTCTTATAATCGATCAGTGCGTTTGCAAGAGGGGTGCTGTAACGAAGACCCATCGCGCCGAATTGCTCGGTGAGGTTGGCCTGACCCTCGCTGATATAACGTTGTTGGGCGGCTTGGATAGCAGACCAGACGTTCTGGAACTGTGGGCCTGCAGTCCCTTGTGCGATTCCTTGAAGGGTGTTGAGACCTGTGATACCGCCGCCTACGATGCCTCCTCCAGGAGAGATCCCGCCTTTGTTCAGGTTGCTTAGGGCGGTCAGACCAGCAAGACCACCACCTCCACGGTATGCACCCGCACCTGGAGGCTGACCAATAGAGGGACTGTTAGGTCCGCCTGGGTTACCGTACAGGAAAGCGTTTTGCAAAGGACCCATGGGAACGTTAGGGTTCCCATAGATGAACTGAGGTGGAGGTGTCTTTGTCGGACCCTTTACCGCTTCGTAAAGTCCGGTACCTGCAGTCACCGCTCCTGCAATTGCAATCGCTGCTAAGGGCATGTTAGTTCACTTTCTTGCGGCGTTCCCACTCATACCGCAGAATACCAAACAGGCTCACGTCATGGTAGTGTCCATCCTTGAGCCATGCTTTACGACAGCAGCCTTCGAAACGGTAACCTGCTGAGAGGGCGAAGGCAGCCGCACCCTTGTTGGTGTCTGGGACAAAGGTACTGAGACGGTTTAGTTTCCACTGGTCAAAGGCAAGAGAGAAGATTTCGTGCATTGCCTGGCGTTTTAGAGGTGCCACTTCACGCATGGGCGCCCAGATGGCGTGGTGTACCGCAGCTTCTACGGGGTAACGTATGTTTGCAAAGACCACAATGCCAACGGTACTGATCCGGAAAACCTTTGTCGTGGGCATTTGGAGCGCGAGGATCCACATGTCAACCCGATCCTTTGTTAGATCATCCCAGGTATAGTCCAAGTCCTTGATGTGATTCCAGATGTCCTCCATCTCCATCTGGTCGGTCACATCCACCTCCTTTAGGAGATGAACAGGGTGTAGGTTACGCTCCCGCCCGCGCACTTCAGAAATATCTGTGATTTGTTCCAAGGTGTACCTCCTGTGCTACTGTATATGGTTGCAGAACCTCCAAGGGACCAAACGAGAAATCCGGTGGGGATATACCCAAGGTTGTGAGTTACTGCGAATTCAGCACCACCGCTTGGGGTCGTGCCAGTTGCCCAAGCGCCCTTCATGTTGACGGTTCCGATTGTTGGGCTACCGAATTCAAGCCCACCGTTGACGACTCGACGGACAAGTCGCCAGGTTACAAGGAAACGCTGAAGCCACTTCGGTACGTCCTCGATAACGGGTTCTAGGTTAGGTATTTTCAAACGCTTCTCCACCTTCAGCTTCGTCGAGGTCCAGGGCGATGATTTGAAGCGGACCGGTTGGAATGCTAACAGAGACTTGGATGAACTCACCTTCCAGGGTATCGAAGTCAGACCATTCGCGAGCAGGACCTTCTTGAGAACTTGTACCGAAACCGTTCAGGGTGATCTGTTTCGTGCTTGATACTAGCTGCCCCTTGATAAAAGCGCTCACGGTCACCATTGCAGTAACCTGATTGACCTGATTCGTTGGATTGTATACATAGACGATACCCAGGCGGTTTGGAGTTTTACGCGTGCCTCCCAGATCCTGCCAGTGCCAGATTGTAGTGAAGGTCGCAACCTGTTCACACATTAGGTCACCTGAAGGATCACACAGAAAGCTTGGGCGGTTTGTACCGTCAGCCCCCGCGATCACAAAAAGGCCCTGGTTCCCTTGGACGTTGAAGACCGATGTCATGTGGTTACCATCCCGAGGCAGGTTGGGGTAAAGGTACTGCTACCTACCTGCCAGGTGACCCAACTGCTTGTTTTGACGTTACAGACCCAGATCTGGCTTCCGATGACGAGGACGTAGAAGAGGCGTTTCACCTCACCGCCTTCACTGAAAAAGGGTACCAGGGAGGAGAAGTAAACGATCCCGCGACCTTCAAGCGCTTGGGAGAGTGCACTGTTCGCAATTCCGCCGATACCACTGAAACGTGTTCCGTCGAAGAGGTAGACGTCATCCGAGCTTACAAAGGCACATGTGGATCCGAACACTGCAAGAGTGCCGATGTACCGGACCCCAACTCCCTGAGGTGCGTTACTGAGCGGTTCGAAACTGAACGGTGACTGACCGTTCCCGGTGGGCGCCATGATTGTCATACCGTTCTCACGGAACACGTAACCGTAGTAGTTCAGGGTTGCGTATCCATTGATGCCATCCCAGCAGTCAACCAGGTCCGAAAGCCCTGAGCTAAAGCTGGTGTAGTCGGTAGGGTCACCGCTTCCACTCCAACGGACACGGTAAGGGTAGATGGTTCCACTTTCGTTGGTGTAGCATCCGATTAGGTGACTATCGAGGCTCCCGAGGTATCTGGCGCCGAAGACGTTGGTGTCCACACCCAGGGTGCTGGAACCATCGGTAACCAGGATTTGTTGACCTCCGTCACCGCTAAAGTGCACCTTACGATACATCCCGACGGCGCTTGCAGGGAAGTTGATCGGTGCAAGAGTACTGATTAGGTTGAAGGTTACGGTGACAGGAAGGCTGCTTGTGTTAAAGGTCAGGTAGTACAGGTTAGTCCCTGAGATATAGTACGAATGCCAGTTGTTGTTAATATCCTGGAAGTTACCTACAAGGAGGGGGTAACTGCCGTCAGCCTGACCCATGCTCAGGAAACGGTTTCTGCTCTGGAGGTATCCGTCGATTTCGAGCCAGTTCGAGCATGCCTGCATAGCGTTAGCTGGGACACCGGTAAAAGCCTGAGCGGTGAGTCCAGGCCAAGGACCTTGCATCAACGGACGGTGCCGATCACCTTGCGCCATAGGTACATTGTATCCTTACGGGGTCGAACGCATAGTCCTGATCGATACGTTCGGCTGTACGGCACATCTGCTTCTCCTTGATTAGTCCGGGATTGGTAGGATCCTTTGGGTCACCGTAGATCAGGGTACGTGCACGGTTGATTTTGTCGTTGTTCTGAAGGTAGATCCAACCTCGGAGCTCCGCTTCACGGTCCAGGATCTCAAGCCAGTCATCTGGCATCAGAAGCGGGGTTGTGTCCACATCGCTTTGGCTTGTCAGCGAGCTATCATAGACGATTTGAGGTTTCTGCCAGTAAAAGAGCATGATGGGGTAGGATCGGTCTGGGATCCGATCGAACCAAAGGTTGTAACCAAACCGTGCCCATTGACTCGGGCGCCCTGGACTGACAATCGTGGTACGAGTAATCACCTTGATGTTCTTAGGTCCCAGGAGGGGGTACCACCGGTTGTCGAATGTCGGGCTGATCATGACTTGTTTGATCGCACGCACGTCACCTGGAAACGGGATGTATTGTGTGATGTTGTCACCAGCACAAGCGGTAAAGAAGGGACCTACCTCCATGTCTTCAAAGTCGTAGTTGTTTCCAAGGTCGAGGTAGGACTCCATCAACCAATGATCGATCATCGGCCGGTTGTTGAAAGGTGACGGCAGGGTGCTTGACTTAACCGCCAGGTCCGCACGGTTACTTAGGTAAACCTGAACGATTCCACGTCGATCGCTTATGGTGTACATCCGCCTCCTTTAGAAGAAGATGTCTTCACTCTGCTGAAGTGCGTTTTCGACACCCAGTTCGGGCTGGTCCTCTGGCGTTTGGAGAATCTGTGCGATTGTGTTCGCCCGTCTCATCACATCGAGGTTGTCAACATCCCGTGGGCACTTTAAGATGCCCAGTTGGATTCTGAGCTGATGAAGTGGATACTCACGTCCACATACATCACATCTCCCCCAAGCAACTCCACGGATTCCAAGGTGGCGTGGCATCTATTTACTCACCCAAGCGCCTGCTGCACAAACATACAGGGTTGTCGTAGCACCGCCAGCTGAACTAGTTGCGAGAGCACCTGACTGACAGGCAGCTCCAGGCGCCCCACTAAGGAGAATCGTGCCTAAAATATTCGAGGCTGTGTTGATAGGTCCGGCTGGAGCACCAGAGGTGTCGTTATCCCCCCAGTTGATCAAACCTGCCAAACCGCCGGTTTGAAACAGACCGTAGGTTCCTGCGGGTGAGTTACGTATGGTATTACCGAAAAAGGAGAATGAACGATTCGCTCCTGCGTTTAGTGTGTAGACAGCTCCGCTTCCGCTACTGCCACAAGTGTAGAATGTGTTACCTGAGATGGAGAGTCCCTGCCAGACTGCACCTGATCCGCTGCCTACAAGCTGCATACAACCGTTGCCTGCATAGTTTGTAAGGGTTACCCCACTGATCGAAAGCCCGTGCATCACCGGATTTGTTGAGTTTGCATCGTTTATGTATAGGTAAGCACCGTTTAAGGTACCGCCGGTAACTGATACGTTAGAGAGCACGTGAGCGGTACCGCCACCGACGGCCAGGTAGATCCCGATACCGTGTTGAGTAGAAGAGATTACAGTGTTACCAACGGCTGAGATATCGGACACGTTGCCCGAGCTTGCCTCAACTTCAAGTCCGGCGTAGGTACTGGCATTCATGTTGAGTATGTTTTCGTTAAGTATGATTCCGGAAGCCCAGTTTACATCAATCATGATTTCGCCCGTGTTAGCGTTGTTTTGGGTTAGCATGTTACCGCTAACGACCGAACTGGTAACGTTGTTTCCGATTTCGATTCCAGCACCGGGAGTTGAACCCCAAACATTACCTATCCAGTTGTTTAGGACGGACACATAAGACGAGGTGGTTTCAACTAAGATGTTACAGTTAGCGCCGTCGTGAACGTAGTCGTTCTCGACACGAACGTAGCTTGAGTTGCTGATGGTTACCGGACAGTTACCTGGTCCAATGGTGTTGCTCTGACCGTCGATGTCCAGTCCCCGAATGTTGATGTTGGAAACATTAAGTACGTTAAAACAAACCGAACTTGCACCTGTGTTACAGATTAGGTGCGAGGATGATTTACCTTCGCCTTCAAAGGTTAAGTTGTTGCAGGACACCGTGATTCCCGTACCTACCGGATAGGTGCCGTGAGGAAAACGGATGACACCTCCACCAGCAGAGCAAGCTGCGCTTTGGGCGTTGTTAATGGAGGTAAGATCGTTGGTCGATCCGTTACCAACGGCACCGTAAGCCTTGACGTTGTAGACTTGGCCGCCGGTGTCTTGTATGGAACCTTTGACTGAACTTGCAACTAGAGGTCCGTTAACCGTAGCGCTACTTGCTGTGAGAGGTCCGTTAACCGTAACATTGTTAGTGGTCAACAAGGGCGTTTGGAAGTTTGCGATGTCCAGGCTATATGCATGAATGGTTGCCCACTTGGAGGTGTCCGTGCCAAGATTGAAAGCGTTATCCGCAGCCGGAAAGAGGTTGTTGGGGACTGAACCCGAAGGGATTACGAATTGAGGTTGCTGGACGTTAGGTGCACCCGTGGTGGGGTGCGAGAGGTCATAGGTAGGTCCGAAGATGTAGATACCTTGCCACACTTGGGTTTGGACCCCGTTTGGCTTAAAGACGACTTGGTAGACGGTACCCGCGGGAGTGATATTATCGTTGCCCCAAACCGTGCAGTTCACGTTAGGTGTCCCTGGGCTGCTCGGTAGGATTGGACACGTTACTGTGGTCGGGGCAATGACACTTGTGCCGACTACGCGGTACATATTGGAGGTGCTCTGTGGGATGATGTTGAATACAACAGTACCTTTAAGGGCTTGGTTACCTCCAGCGTCGCCGATGATACCGGTCACGTTACATTTCGAGGGGTCTGCGATGAACCGAACAGGTGTGAGACTTATTAGACAGATGAGAAAGGCTAGGATTCGTCGTTTCATACTGAGACCTCCTCGAGCTCTAGGATGAAGACATCACTCCGTTGGTTGGGGTAGCTGCCTCCAAGGGACTGATACCAGTCAGAGGTAAACACAAAGAAACGGCCGTTGGGGGAGATGTTCCCACGTGGACTGTTGTAGAAGTTACCGGTACCGGTGCTGTAGTGGTGGCCGTACCGCCGGACTTGGCCGGTGACGTGAGTTGACACAGTAAAGATTTCGTTGTCACCAGGCACGGTGGAAGTAGGAGGTCCCGGCCCTTTTGGGTTCCCTTGAAGGTTGTAACTGGAGATGTACAGTGGAGTCACATCACCTGCCAGGGCGCGGGTGCTGATATGGTAGTCACTCCACCAACCTGGGACGTTAGGCGGGATTGGGTTCATCAGGTCGAGATAGAGTGGGATGTTCCACAAAGGTGCCAGGATAAATTCAAAAGGTGTCTGGGTCAGGCGAGCACCGAAGTAGGTGTCGAAACCAAGGGCCGTGTGCCCCGAGATCGGAACATCCGGGCTGGGGGTCACGTTCTGGAATAGATTGGTACCAGGCCGCCAGAAGGCTCGAGCGTTATTTCCTGCACCGCTGCTACGAAGGGTGTCACCGTTCCGGCTGATCCGACAGTTGTGAATACCAAAAGGGAGCCAGTTAGGCACTTGGCCGGAACCACGTCCGCCAAACTCACTGAACTGACCTGTTTGGGTGTTCAGCCAGGTGAGACCTTCAATGGTATCCCAGACTAACAGTAGGGCGTTTTGATCCTGGCCCGGGCCCATGTTGCATGCTACACGATGCTCCCAGTAGTCCACCGTCAGACTGTTAAGGTACCAACGCGGGCTGACCGGTATTTGGAGTTCCTCGGTGAAGTCACGGAAGTCGATGATGAGTTTGTTGGTTCCGCTCTCGAGGTCCAGGCGACGAACCTGAAGGTCTTTTGTTCCGTATACCACACGTGGGCTGTGCTGGCTGAATTCAGGGCTGCCGAGGTTTAAGGGACCGAGACTTTGAGTCGTGAAGTCTACAGGATTGAAACTATAAAGGACGGTACCTCCACTCGAACGGTTGATAAGCGTGAAGAACTCACCGTCCAGGCTCCATGCCTCGGCTTCACTCGCAGAGAGTGTGCTTGCACCTGGATTGATGAAGCTGCCCTGATCAGTCACCCGTAAGATTCGGTTACCACAAAAGGGGTCGGAGATCCAGGAGTTAGCCACGCCGAGATCAGGTGCGTGGGCCGGATAGGGTACGATTTCATCACTTGTGATGTACGACATCCTTGTCTCCCTTCAGATGAATTCCCAGATGCGAACGGCTCCGCCGGCACCTAAGGAGCCGCTCAGTGCCGCGTGGGTAGTGCTGAAAACGAGACCGCCACCTCCGGAACCAAACCCGGCACCGGTAACCGCCCCTGCGACGCTTGAAGCCCGCCAGAAGATTGGGGTACCGCCACCCCACGGTCCTGGAGCTCCACCGCCGCTTGCGGCCAGGGTTCCGCTAACAACCACACCGTCGTGACCAGCCATGCCGCCTAGAGAGATGTCACCGGTACCTGCGGTTGCGGCTGCACCGCCGTTTGAGGATGCGGCTGTGGTGCCTGCAGCGGTTCCTGCCGCACCACCACCTCCACCGTTAGCAATTGGGTTGGAACCAAAGGAGGTTGCACCACCGTTGCCACCTGCACCACCGCTAGTTCCGGCTGCGCCACCACCTCCGATTGTTACCGTGTAGCTTGCAGCGGGGGAGCTTAACCAGCTCGCGCTGTAGCCGCCAGAGCCACCTCCGCCGGATACCGAGGCGTTAGAACTTGTTGCAGGAAGAGCACCTGAGCCGCCGCCACCACCGATCGCTTCGACGTAGAGTGCACGGATATCGCTGGTGAGAGTGTAGGTTTGACTCGAGGTGAGTGTAAAGATACGTTTGAGACGGTAACCACCTTTTACGAAAGCCGTGGTGGCAAGGGTTGTACTGTTGTCGGTTACGGCTGCTGTGGGAGCCGTGGGAGTGCCGGTAAGGGCTGGACTTGCCAAGGGTGCGTAGGAAGATAGGTTGCTTTTTACATAGGCTGTGGTTGCGACCGTTGTACTGTTGTCAGCTGTGGATGGAGTCGGAGACGTTGGTGTCCCGGTCAGTGCTGGACTTGCAAGTGGTGCCTTTGCTGCGAGGTCACCTACCAGTCCGGTCACTTGACTTTCAGCGATGTTAGGGATGTCAGAGGCCACGAGAAGACGGAAGGTAGGTAGACCTGTCGCTCCGTTAGGTGCTGCCCAGACACTGTTCGCCGCTTCGACAGCTTTGGTCAAGGTCAGGGTACCTGAACCCGTGACAGGTGATCCGGTGACGTTGAACTCCGCAGGAGCTGCAAGGCCCACGGAGGTAACAGTACCGAGACCGCTTCCGGTCAGGGCTGCCTGGACGAAGGCGGTGGTGGCAAGCCGGGTGGTGTTATCACCTAGGGTTGCTGTGGTCCCCGAAGGGGTTCCGGTAAAGGACGGGCTGGCAAGGGGTGCCTTTGCAGCAAGATCCGCTGTTAGACCGATCACACCGCTTTCGGGGATGGGTGGGACGTCCGTGGAGACGATTCCGCGAAAGGTTGGGGTTGCGAAAGCGCCGCTGACAGGTCCGGCGTAGAAGGTGCTCGGTGACTGAGGTGATGGTGGTGCACCTACCGCGATTGCAGATTGGACGAAGGATGTGGTGGCTAGACGGGTTCCGTTATCGGTGACAGGAGGTGTCGGGGCAGTTGGAATTCCGCTAAAAGCTGGGTTGGCAAGTGGTGCACGAGTCGAGAGGTCGGTGACCAGATTGTCAACCTGACTTTCAGAGATGTTCGGGATGTCCGTTCGGTTAAGTGCGCGAAAGGTTGGGGTTGCATTCCCTCCGCTAACCGGTCCTGCGTAGACGGTTCCGGCTGGTTCGGGTGCGGGTGGTGGAGGGAGGGAACCTGTGGTTGGATCGTAATCCCACCCGGTCCAGCTCACCGAGAGGGTGGGTGTACCGCCTTGAGGACCGAAACGCGTGGTACGTAAGCGGACGTAGGTGATCGACCACTGAAAGACGGCGCTTTGGCCACTGCCCGTGACCACCTGAGCTGGGATTAGGTCAGTCCAGTTAACGCCGTCTACAGACTTTTGAAGTCCTACCTGACAATCCTGGAGAGATCCTTGAAGGATCACCCAGCTAAGCTGGTGCCATTGAAGTCCGCTACCTGAAGTGTTGATCGCTACATCTTCTTCGATACCGGTGAAGTCGTGTCGGTGACTCGCTTGCATTAGAGGACGTCGACGATTACCTTTCCGGTGGTCGCTGGGGTCAGAGAGGCTAGGATCAGCCCGTGGACCCAGCCAAAGGCACCGGTACGAACCTCCTGGAGGTCAGCAGTACCTTTGAGGTTGATCACCATAGTACCTTCGAGGTTCTGGAGGGTGGCTACGTCCGTCGCTTGACCGTAACCAGTGAAGAAAACCTGAAGGATCTTTACTTCACGCGTCCAGACGGTCCCCGGGGTATCCAGGGACCATTGGCGCCCGTTTAGGATGTTCATGTTACCTCCTAGGACGGAGTTACGTTCTGTGTTGCTACCACCATCCAGAAACCGCTCATGCTGCGAAGCAGGCAGTTTGCACCCGCCTTTGCTGCAAAGGTTAGGGTATTTCCCGCACTGGTTCCGCCCCATAATAGTTTACCTGCGGGCGTTTTGACGGTGTGTGCGAAGGCAGTGGTTGAGACAACCCACAGCTCTTTTGCGTCGTCGCCTTCAGGCTGACCCGGCATTGTAGGGTCGGAAAGTCCGGGATCGGGAGTGACGAGAGTCGCCGCGTTGATCTGGGTGCTATCGATCACGGCGACTCCGGAATCAGAGAGGGCGTCCGCTGCACCCTTGTAGTGGTTGACGATGCCTTGGACCCCTCCGCCGTACGTTGTTGTTGGCATTATGGCCTCCTTTCAGGCTGCGGTTAAGGGTTCAGGTCAAGGTCCATTGCTGCCCGCGAAACCAGTCCAGTGAGTTGCTCCGGCCACAAAACGCGAGAAGATACTGTACTTTGCGCTCTTTGTGTCGAAGTCGTCCTGGCTTTCGGTTTCGGGACGTTGGCGCCAGTAAAACTTCAGACGGGTCTCTTCTTTTGCGGCACCGACAAAGAAGGGACCGGCTGCGGTGAGATAATGGAGGACGGCGGGTTCCAAGCGTCCCTGCATTACGTTCACCTCGTTGTTTCCGGTGTAGGGCTTGAACTGACTGTTCAGGATCTCACCGGCGATGAACTGCTTGTCGGGACTGTGCCACAGGTAACGGGGTACGCTGCGGACGTGGATGCCGACATCGTTGACCATCTTCTCGTAGAGGATGATCAGTTCCTGGAGGATAGTGGTGCTGATCGCACCGTCGGTTGCGGAACGGTTGCTATAGGTGCCACCACCCAGGAGAGGATGGGCCGTGTTACAGAGGGATACTCCATCGATGGTGACTGTGCTCGTAAACGCACCGTTAAGGACTGCTGCGGCGGTTGCCTCCACGAGTTCACGAAGGGACATTGTGAACGTCTGGGGAGTTTGGCTGATCGTGTTGTATTGGTCATCCTGCATCATTTCACGGGTGACCCGCCAGCCCATTCCGAAGCCGTTGGGGGTGTACCGAATGGAGCCGCCCTGGAGAGGGTCGAGATATTTGATCGGGGTTCCTTCCGGTTTGGTTGGCATCTTGCCGATTGTGCTGATGAGCTGATCCTCTTCATACGCACGGCTGGTGTCCTTGACGTTCATGTACAAGGAATATTCCTCCGGGTGCATTGCAAGCCAATTATACATAATCTCCATTAAACCTGGAGCTAGTAGTTGACTGAACGCCCCGCGTGTGGTTGTCATGCGTTCTCCTTTCCGAGGCAGATTTCGCGTTCGAGGTCGAGCTGTTCCATGAGGGTTAGCCGACCTTCGTGCATTCCTGGGTTGTCGTGACCTCGCTCGCCAATTGTCCGGATAAAGACACGCAGGATGTCTGCTTGACCTTTCTTTAGGACAAGGTAGGGATAGGCGGCGTCGAGGATATGTGTCACACGTTCCTTGCCAGTCCAGTAGGTACTCCAACACTGCTTCCTGCCTTGTTGAGTGAAGCTGCCACCCCAACGAGCCTGAAGCCAGTGATGAATTGGCATACCAGAGTTAGCGATTGAAACCTTAACGCGCCATCCGTAAGCATCCGTGTTAATCTGAAGGGAGCCTTCCCCATCGATTAACCCAGCGAGGTAGGCACGGTCGGTTTCGGTAGGTTCCATAGTGCCTCCTTACGCGCTGAGTTGTTGATTGGCTTTGTCAACTTTGAAGATGACTCGGCCGCCGTTGGTGGTACCAATAGGGTCGTATAGTTCCACGATTTCGGCTACTTGACCGCTGCCCACGCCTGCGGTACTGTCCAGGAACCAGATGCCCGTGGGAGTGCCAGAGCCTCCGGGTCCGGTGGTGTCCTTGGTCAGGCCCACTTTGCTCGTGACGTCAGCTTGAGCGAGGACGTGAGCGTTGTCGAGAGCGCCGAGGAACATCGTGTCGTCCACGGCGATGTCGGTACCGACCATACCGTCGATAATGGGGCCGCCGATTGCGATTACGACTGCGCCCGGTTGGTTAGGTACCTTTTGACCGGTGGTGATACCTCCTGGGGTACCGACCCCTGAGGTGGTGAGGTTGTGGGCAGGTTCCGTTGCGAACCCTGCGATTTTAGCCGTGTCAGCGGCGACCGCCGGGCTTTCGATCACGAAACCGGTTGCATCGATTTGGACTGCAGCACCCAGCTGAAATGTTTGAGTAGCCTTTTCCGCCAAGCGGCGCATGTTCGGTTGGTTGCCGCTCAGCGACTGGATGCTCGTGATAGGTACGAGATTGAGTGGGGTTACTCCAGCCATCCTTTATGTCTCCTTTTCGACCCCAAAGGTCGGGACTTGTGAGCGTGCCATCTCTTCGGTTAGACGTTCGATTGCGGCGTCTAGGTTCGTTTCGGATTTGAGGGCGTTCAGGTTCTGGATGGCTTCGTATTCTTCGGCGGGCATCCTGAGGAGGATAACGTCACCGACACGAAGGGAACCGTCTGCTTGGCGGTCTAGGCTGCCTTTGACGGTTGGATCCTTGTCTATCTCAAATCCGAGACTGTGATAGATCGCCATTTCATCCGGGTTGATGTTACCAAAGTAGTACGAGTAAGCTGGGTTTTTGTTTTCGAGGGCTACGCGACTGCGACGCATACGCTCGTGAACCGTTAGGTAGATCGTCTTGAGACGTTTGCGACGCTCATCGATGATTTCCTTTTCGCGAGCAGCTGTTAAGGCTGCAGCTTCCTTCTTTAGGTCATGTGCAGAATCCAAGGCTGGCCTCCTTCATTCATTTGGTTCCGGCGTTCGATCCATTTTTCACGAGTAAGGACACGCTGACCGCGTTCGTTGCTACCCCGTGCGTCGGATAGTTTACTGAACATTTCCTCTTCGAGAGCGGACATTGTCTTGTCCGGACCCGCTGCCGGAACCGCAGGGATTGTTGGACGTTCACCGCTTGGAGGACCGGGAACCGGAGTTGTGCGAGCTCGACTGACAAGTTCGTCCGTGTGACGGCCCTTTACGTTGAAATACACAGTTTCCCAAACCGCACTGCTCTTTCGTTCGGAAATCGGCATGTTGGCCATGATACCATCGATTTCCTGAACGAATTGCGTGAAGTCGGGGTGAGCGGACGCACAGATCAGGCGGGCGCCTTGGATGAGGGTCACTTCTTCCGGTTTGAGAGCTTGAGGAGCCGACGGAGCTGGCGGCGGTGAGGAGGACGCCGTCGCAACCGGTGCCTTCGGTACTGTCGGCTCCAAACCTAAAACGGTGTTCAGGAGACGGGTGTTCTCCGCCTGCAGGTCACGGTTTTGTTGCTGAAGTTCCTCGAGGGACGGTACCGGTGTCGACCCAGGTGTAGTAGTTGTCGGCGTTACCGTTGGTGCGCTTTCCGTTGCTGTGAACGGGCTTACTCCCATCCTTTTCCTCCTGCATAAGTGAGATTTGACTGTCTAGGATTGCGCCGAGATTGCTAAAGTAGCCTAGGGTCAGGGAACGGCCTTGCCAGACCCGAAGGGTTTCAATCGGTAAATTCACCTCCCGAAGTTGGTGGTCCACTTGCTGACGCAATAGCGCTAAGAGTTTGTGCCAGGGTGCTAAAGTCTGGATTTGTACCCATACCGTCCTGAGCTGTTGGAGGTCCGAGAGCGTTAGGAGGCCCCCCTGGCCCTGCGGGTCCTGAAGGTTGTCCATTTTGTAGTCCCTCGAGTAGGATTTTTGATGCGTCAGGGAGAGCGGTGCGTTTGTCCCCGTAATCGAATGAGTCCAGGAGGTGATTGGCAACGTCGTGAGCACCGGAAAGGATTGCGATGTAGAGCTTGACAAGACCGGAAGCAACCGGGTTTTGCATGGCACCTTGGCCGATAAGTTGGGTGGTGGCCTGAGCTGCCTGAAGGATACTAGTGTAGTATTTTTCGAGTACTTGGGTCATCATCAGGTAGGACGTTCGGTCCGCTTCACGGTTGCTTACACCGGTTGAGGCGGTGGTCTCGAAGAATACGCTGTCGGAGGACTCAGGAGTCACTTTGGTGATGGCCTCCTGGAGTTCAGGGTAGTTATCGGTATCGGAGGGTTCGATTCCGTGTTGTTGCATCCGCAGGAAGGCGCCCTTTGCAACGGAGTCCATTGGGTCACGAAAGTGGGTTAGGTACACGTTTACACGCCGGTTACCTTCTTGAAGGAGGCCGAGGGTACCTGCAGCGGTGTAGATCCCACGACGTCCGCTCATCACACCCGAACCGAAACCTTGCATAGGAGGGGAGACACCCGAGACACGTTCAGCGAGCTCGAGGCATTGGCGTTCTTCTTCCACTAGGTCGTTGTAGTTCGAAGAGAATTCGACGGTGAGTAGGTCGTTTGCCGGGTCGTCGAGCTCCCAGACCTTTCCAGGGAACCACTGGTTGCCCACGTTTGGGTTGTCGACGTAACGCTTTTTCTTCCAACCTGGCGCCCTGGCAACGATTTGGGCGTTTCGGCGGTCGTTATGGATGCTAGAGGCTTCCTCCTGAAAGGCTTCGAGGCGTTGCATCATGCTGTAGCCGTAGTAGGAGTCATCACGTGGAAAGAGACGGAAATCGATAAAGTCCGAGAGGTTACGCGGATTGGTGTTGAAACATCCGCGGAGATAGAGACGTTGGGCTGGGTTGAAGGTAATTCGGATGCTGTTCCGGCTAGGACTGCCAGCTGTTAGGGCATAGTCCAGCTCAGCCTCCACCACTTCAAAGGGAGTTTCGGGTTGTAACGGTACGGTACCCGCGGAGGTTTCAATCTGGCTCTGGTCGGCTTTACGTTCTACGGTCGGGCCTTTTAGGAGAGCGGTGCATGCGGTACGGTCCCAGATGCTACGGTCACGCCGCCATTCCACGTCCTCCTTGGTTAGGCGGAGGGTATGAAATTTGATTTTTGCGTCCTTCAGGCTGTTGGAACGGAAAGGGTAGGGGACGAAGTCACGAAAGGGGATTGGGTCCAGACACATCATGGGGCGTTGGATTTGGGTTTGGACGTATTTTGTCGAGGCGCTTGTGCTACCTTCACCGGTAGTTACCGAGATGTATTCGTCCACTTGAAGGGTGAGTTTTGCAGTGCAGGTACCTCCGCGAAGGGTACGGCCCAGGATGCTACGAAATTGAGGGTACCACCGCCAGACGTAATTCATCTTGAAGTCGAGAAATTGGCTGATGGCACTGGTCCAGGCGTATTGACCTGGAGGCCAGTGACGTACTTGAAAGAATGGGCGCACGGCGTACCAGAAACCCAGGATGCGTGCTTCGGTGATGTCTGTGTGGATCATCCCGAGAGGAATGATAAGGTTAGAGGAGTTAGGAAATGGGAAGTTACGGCGGGTTTGACTCGGTTTTGCTTCGTAGTTGTTGATCCACCGATCGTAGTCACCTTCGACTTGTTGGCTGCGACCGTCGGTGGCGGTTCGGTATTTTTCGCATAGGTAGCCGACCAGTTCTGTTTGACGGTCGATCGGAAGCCCGAGCTCGATCTGGAGGCTAGGTGTTTTCACTTTCCACTTCGCTTTCGTCGGATTCGACCTTGGAGGTGAGGTCCTCAACGTCCTCTTGGAGCTCTTCGAGAGACTCCTTAAGGCTGACGGCCAGGCTAAAAAGGGCTTCTTCGGCCGGGCTGTGAGGTTCGCTTTCCTGCCACTTTTTCACGATGTCTTCCCATTCCATGGTGCCTCCTATTTTAAGAGAGTTGGGGAGCCGCTGATTGGTACGGTGCTTCCGGTCAGACGGGTTAGGGTACCGCGCAGATCGTATTGTTTAGTCCAGGAACCTCGGGAGAACAGACTGCTACCGGAAGTAGACCACACTAGAAGGCCTGGACCTGAGGGGCCGCTTAAAGGGCAGCTCCAGACGTCAACGGAGACGCTACAGCCAGTTGAAAAGGAGCTTCCGATAAGCCACTGGGCGGTTTGGTTATAGGAGATCTGAGCCGCTTCGGAAAGGGTACCGCCGTCAAGGTCCCACCCGAACCAAGCGATTTGGGCGAGAGAAGGGTAGTAACTTGCTTGAAGGATGGTCCAGCGAGAGACCCACATGCTTTGGGTAGCGGGGTCGGTAAGGTTACGGTCCTTACCCCACGAACCTTCGGTGTCTAGCATCGGTTTGTTCCGGAGACCGCTGCTGTCGAATACTTGACGGAAACCTTGGGTTTTGGTCACGATAGAGCCGAAACACGCAGGGCCGTATGCACACCCGGTGGTTGAGTCCTGTTCAGGCATGGGAAATAGACTGACACCTTGACCGCCATATGCTGCGATGTAACCGTGAAAGGTACCACCGTCTGCGTAGCTGGCACCACCTGCACGAAGGTAGTCTTGCATCCACGTTAGGCCATCTGGGAGGGTACCGGAGGCACCTGCAGGACCGGAGACGGAGGGAGTTAGGAGCAGGCTGTGAGGGTCCTGGTGGATGATAGGATAGGCGGCGGAAGCCATGGCGATCATTTCGCTGTTGGTACCGGTCCAGAAGTTTGGGCTGCTGAATTCGTTCCAGAGTTCGTAGAATTTGACGTGTGGGGCTGTGACGCCGTTGTAGTGGTTGATGACTGCGTGAAGGAGATTGGTCCAGCTGGTCAGGTCCGAGGGAGGTGAGGGACAGACACGCCGGTCACCGATTAGGATGCAGCGGCTGGTGTCACGTGCGTGAAATTGAGGTGTGTAACCGAAAGTGATGGTCGCCGAGACGGTACCTGAGCTGTCCACCAGGCCTTTGTCGCGGGCTTCGAGGATGAAGTGATCGTAACTTGTGAAGTCGTAGATTCCGGGAAGTTTCTCGATGAAGCCCCACGCGAGCGTGGCGGGATGACCCAGGGCGCCGGTCGTGACGGAAGGCCAGGTGGGACCGTGACTGATCCCGAAGAAGGCGGCTGGGATGGCAGGTGGGTTTGACTGTTTGGAGGGACGGCAACTCATGAGAAGGAGACAGCCTAAAAGGAGTTTAGTGAAGGGGCGGAGCCTGAGAACCCCCTTAAGGAACCTAGAGTTCCCGGAGGACTTCGACTCTCCACGCGGACGCCTACCGAAGCGGTAGACCGACGAGCTTCGCCCCACTAATGTTTGGCGCTTGAGCTGTGTGTTTGATGTATGTTGAAGACTAGGCTGACATGAAGCATAGTCAACATACACTACACACCCTACAGAGTGCTGCGCATGACTCGCGACCGACGGTTGTGTCGACTCTGTAGTCACCAGGGAGTTCGGATCGTCCTTTGTCATGGCGAGACGTATCCTAGGTCTGTTGTCCACCCTGTCCGATTGAGCGTGTCGGGACCGGTTGGGTTCCGGAAACCCCTTATGTTCCCGGCACGCGTTTGAAGTTTGATCAGGTGTATCCATGTCCAAACCGCCCGGATTGAAAGGTCCCTTGGGTCCCGTCCAAATCAACAGGTTACCCACAGAAGAACTCCGTTTGTGTTCGTGAGGTCATCTCCTGCAAAAGTGCTTCCGGGACCTGATCGCTCGCCTCTGGGACCTGTACATCCCTCGGCCTGATCAGGTAGGTGACCCCGCCCGCCATCGCATCGATAACATCCTTGAGCTTTCCGGTAGGGAACCTCAGAAGCTGATTCCTTGCTTTCTCCTGACCAGCCCTCAGGAACATCCGCCTTTCCTCCACGACCGGTTGCAGATTCTGTCGAATCCTTTCATCCTTATGCATCTTCGTGCTTTGCTTCAGGTTCGGTTGCATCCATAAATTCCTGTGCATTTTACCACACGGCTGATCTCCTTCCTTGAGCCTGAAGGTACAGCGGGGTGACTGCCTAACCTCAACCAGAAAATCCGCAAGCCAGGTCTGGGCACCCACAGCCTCATAAAACCACCTGCAGATCCACCGGTCGTTCAGTTCCTGTACCTGATGCAGTCCGTTCCGGATCCCACCTAGGACCGCCCGAAAGTCAAGGAGGTAACGGTTCCAGCTGCTATCCATCCCCAACACGACGGCTGCGTGTTCAGCCCCACCGATCAGTCCTTTATGGCTTGGGTCGAAGTACCCCACCCTATCCAGATACTGTACACTAATCGGATAGGGTTCCTTAGGTACCTTAACGGCACGGTCGTCCACGACCTCATAGGACCCAATCCAGTCAGGTTTGAAGTCTCCACCTTCCCTCGGTATCGGATCGTTCAGATACTGGCAGCTGAAGATGTAGTCACCTTGCTTCCTCCGGATCCGTTCAAGTGTCTCCATCGAAAAACGCTCGGGGAAAGTCGGTCGGCCATCCTCAACTGCAGATCGGATGTAGAAATCGTATTCCGCCTCGTTCTCCTCAATCCAATGATAATAATCGCTATCGGTCCAGTAGGTTCCCAGTACGATATCCTCCGAACTCCCAAGTTCTGGTTTCACAAACAGACCTTCACTATACCGATGCCAGTCTATCGCTCGGTTCATCTCGGTCTCTGACCGACTGGCGCTGAAACCTATCAAGTCATCCTTGATCTGCATCTCATAATGCTCGCCCGTCACCGCCACGCCTACCCCCACACAGCTTACGCTGGGTTCAGCACGGGGACGGAGCCTTGGCAGGATAATCTCATGCTCGTCCCATTTACCCTCCTGGCTGTCAGGACTGGTCACTTTACCCTGGGGCGGGATGACCTCAGGGAAAATCCACTGAAGTATCTGATTAGTCCTATAATGCCCTTTGATCTCTCTCAGTGTCTGTTTGGCACCGTCATCCGTTTCCCGGCCAATGACCATGCTGATATCCCGTCCGTTTTCAATCTTTTCCTTTGCGTGCCTCCAGATAGCATAACTCTTGACAATGGTTGTTTTGAAGGCACCGCGTTGAAGCAGGAGGACCTGACGGTGAGTTTTACTAAACTGCAGAAAATCACAAACCCCTTTATGGAACTCAACAGTCAGATCGGTGTATCCCAGGACGGCCTTCACAAAAAAGTAAAAGCTACTCAGTGCCCGTTGTCTGACCTCGGTCCTCAACTCCGTCGCCTGACCGCTGGCGGCTAGGGTTAATATATCGTTGCTGGCCATTTAGGCTGGTTTCACTCTCCTTGACAACCTGTGCGACGTTCTGTAGAAAGACACCGAACTGAATGTTACTCGGACCTTGCCCCTGGGCGGTTTGGCCTTGGACACGTGAGCTGGTATGCGGATTCCTATCCAGGATATCCTGTACCGCAGCCAAGCGGACCCGTTCATTCTTACTCTGAATAAGCTCCTCCAGCTCATTTAGCCCTTCATCCGCCATCTCATCCAGCCGCCTCTGGAAGTATTCGGTACTGAGCTGGTACTGCTCCATGATCCGTTTATGTGTAGCCGCATCCAAGGTCCGGATCCTCTCCATAAGCTCAGCCGACCGAAACTGCCTGCGGACCCAAGCATAAGATCTTGTAAGAGCTATCGCCATCTCACCGTATGTGAATCCGGCCACGGCCATCTCTGCAATTCGCTCCCACTCACCAGTTGGACGGTTTGTTGGTGTCAGTTTGCCGAGCCCTCCGTGTTTCCCTTCACTTTGCAGTCGAAGGTGACTTATCTCAGCCTGCAATGCTTGTCGTTCGAGTCCCGGTCCTGGAGGTCTGATATCCATGTCCTGAGCGCCAGCTGCGTTCCTATGCCTAAAGCCGATTATACCCCATTACAAACACGCGGACAAGCCGGTACTGGGCACCGTATGTGCAGGTCCGCCCGTTGTCTTTCAAGGTCCCGTGAGATAGGTGACGGTTTTTTAGGGAGTCATTTTTATCGTGGGATGCCTGACTCGTTTTGTGAACGACGCGCACGACCCATGACGCGACCTGAGCATGTCATTAAACTGCTCTATCTCAATAAGGTGGTCGTTATGACTAACCGCAAGAAACGTCAGATCGAAGAGATTATCGATCGGCGTCAAGCTGTACTCTATCGTAAGATGCAGAAGAAGATCAAGCGTCTTACGAAGAGGTATGCTAATGACGAGTGGCGTAAGCTACTCGCCTCCTGGCCTGAGCTAGAGTGTCTCAGGCCTCACGTAATAAAGTAACACAACTCGCGTCCTGAGCATGACAGTAAAAGGCTCTATTTCAACACATAGGTGATAACATGAACATCATGATGTACAACAACATAGTGGGTAAGGTCTCTGAGGCTGTCAATAAACTAATGAAGAAACTTGAGGACAGTCCCTTAAGTCTCAACATAGTTACTATGCAGATCACAGACAGCCCTTACGTTAGGATAGACCTAGAGCTACCCTACCACGGCAGAGCAGGATCACCAGAGAACGATCCGATATATCGTCACTGGACTATGGTGGCTGCATGTGGTGCAAAGGTAACTAGGGATCCTAACTTTCCCACTACAGTCTGGTTCCTCATTGAGTGGGGTTACTCAAACCGCATTCGTGTGGAAATCAGAAACTATCCTTGCAACTGGACCGTTAAGTGCGAGGAGGTCACGGAACGTAAGTGCTTCCGTGTGTACGAAGACGGACACAAAGTCGAGTTGACTAACGATGAGATAGAAGAGGTCAGGTAGCCTCGACACGAAGGGCTTGTGACAGGAGCCCTTACGTCGGTGCTTCTACAGACCGAACCGTGCAACGCATGCCCAGCCAAGGGGTGCACCGCACAGGAGATGATACAATGCAGGAACCTTATGTCAATTTGAGTCAGATCGTGGCGCTTGAGACTGAGTGGCAGCGGCAGAAGAACGCCAACGTCTTCAGTCTCCAGAAGCTCCGCGAAGCTGCTAAGCTCAGCGACTTCCAGGTGTGCTACCTGATGTTCAAGGGTGGCTACACCATTCGCCATAGCAAGATGCACCATACTAAGGCGAAGGCTGAGATGAAGGATGCAATGATGCTCCTTCGTCGTGCTCAGGTCGATCCTGAGTTCGCTGAGAAGCTCGGTTGGGCTACTCGGGTAGAGATGAACAAGGTGCTCGAGAACAGCTAGATGACTCACGACCTGAGCAAGTCGTTAAAAGGCTCTAATTCACAATGAGGTGTGTAGATGAGTAAAGGTAAAAGGTTGTTTGTCAGTGGAAAGAGTATGCCGAGGAAGGTGTACGAGGTCCTTGCATACGTCCGTGAGGTAACCATCGAAGGTAACGGATACAAGTTAGCCTTCGAGGATGTACCTGACACCACTCAGGTCCTGAGGACGTTCCATAGTACGGACGAAGCAGAAACCTGGATTCACGACAGGATCGAATAGATCCGCGTCCTGGGCACGACGTTAAACTGCCCACAACCAGAGGAGGTGATGCCTTTGACACTATGACCGAGCGTGAGAAAACAAGGTGAAGAGCCCGAGGCGTGAGTCTCGGAGAGCAACACAGTGGGCTGAGTTGGCCTCGCACTGTCACGCTCTCTCGGCGACGACCTCACCTCGAAGTATCACGCGACAACTCGACTCACTGGGGCACCGTCTAAGTCCCGCGGACAGCAAAGCGCCGCCAGCCGAGCCACCCGTCTCGCTCGCAGGGTGATGCGCGAGATGCTGCTAAATATATATTAGAAGCAGTTTAGTAGACGACACGCACAGCGGGACGACCGAAAGCACATGTCACGTTGGTGAACACGCTACGGCTTACCGTTGTGCAGGTAGAGGATAACATGGAAACACCTAAGGTTGTTGTTGAGAAGCGCACCTACACCCAGCTGAGCGCGGCCTTCGCAAACGGTGGCATCACGCTTGAGGGGCTTCGTAAGGCGATCGGCGATGTGCAGGTCGTGGAGCTCGTCCGCCGGGCCGTCGCTTCGAATCAGTCTCATCTCCGGTCCCAGGTGAAGCGGCAGGAGACGATCAAGCTTGCAATGCAGCTCTTGAAGGAGCATGAGGCGGCTGCGCTGGCGACGGATGAGGCGGCTGAGGAGTAGAGGCCGAGAGAGGGTGGGATGCCGGTAAGGGTCCCACTTCCCGCTGGCGCTTTGACAAGGTGTGTGGTATAATTTGAACACAAGGAGGCGAGCGGTATATGTTAAGGGAACAACAAGGAGGCGAGATGATCAGAGTGTGGACGACCCCGCCGGGGCCGGTATGCCGCGTTCAGGTTGGTAACGGTGAGGTGAGGGACCTGACGAGGGAGCAAGTGAGGGAGCTAGTAGGGTTCCGGCAGACACATGTGGAGGTCAGGTGGAGGAGGGACCAAGCAGGCGGGAGGGTAGCGGTGGAGGTAGTTCATGGTGAGGCACCACTGGTATGGTGGAACCCACAGGGAAAAGCGGCGGCGGAGGTTAGAATTTATGAGTGAAATTCCAGTTCATCCCGTGCAAAGGCACAAGGGTCCTCAGTGGGAAGCTGCCGTGTGCCCACAGGTGGTAACGCTCCGAGCCTACGAAGTGTACTCCAAGGTATTTCGGCCACAGGAAGCCATGATTAGTGGTAACTGCCGCGGTGGTTTTGGGGTCGGTGAGCTTATCGCTCTTCTCTACGCTCGCAGTTTCCCTCAATCTGAGTGGCAACAACGGGTTGATGAGGCGTTTCGCGGGATGAAGAATATTTGATGCCTTTGAAGGGATTAAGGCGATGAGGGAAGAGAAGAAGCTTAGTGGGACGTAACCGGCACGCGGAAGTCCGGCGATGATGGAGGATGTAACATGGCACAAGCAAGCGTGAAACATCCGAGGGTTGAGAGTGTGATAGGGCACATACTCAATCCTGGGCATAAGGAGGGTGACAAGCCGCCACGGGTGGAGGCAGTGGAGTCGGACAGATGTATCCAGCCACCAATTGGGTGTGGACAGCCAGCGGTGGCCTTTAGGGACCTGCTCAGCAGGAGGGAGTATGCGATCAGTGGGCTCTGTCAGGCTTGTCAGGACCGCGTCTTTGGACAGCCGGAGAGGGGAGCTGCGGATGAGCAGGAGGGAGAGAAGAGATTGACAGGACTGGTTGGTAGAGGGAGCCTGCTGGAGGACCGAAAGCTAGATAGGTTCCATCCAGGTGGTGAACTCGATCCAACTGCCAGTACGTAGTGGTGTTTGGACGGTGAGAGCGGCTGCCAGACGTTCTCCCGCCTGTATACCCAACCTTAAGGGAACACAGGAGAGAGAGGTGATGTGTAATGAAAGGGATGTACTTTGTCACACCGCCAAATGGGCCTCCAAAACAGTTGACAGCAGACGAGCTCAATGACCTACTGAGAAATCAACACAGTGGGAGATTTGAGGTGGAGACAAGAATACCGACGCGACCACAACAGAGGGTCTGGTGTGCGGTTTATTGTGCTGAGGAGTACTGCGAGGAGGTAGAGAAGGTCCTGAGGGTAGTGTACCAAGCGATTGGTACCGTTCACCCGGAGTGGGAGTTCGATATAGATCAGGACTGGGAGAGGTGCCATGATGAACTGGAACAGTGAGGTGCCTATCATCCAGACAGAATGTGCGGAAGGGAGGTGCCCGGATTGCCAGGGAACGGAACGGACGTGCGCATGCGAATGCCACGAAATCATTGAGGAGGAAACGGACGATGGCAACAGTGGTAACGATTAGGGAGCAGGTACGCACCATTGACAGTACACCCGGGGTCCAGATCTCTGCGGCATGTGGGTGTGGCTGGCGCGGAGTGGAGGTCCTCGAGGCGGTGGCACATACCGCCGAAACGGGTCATGCAACGGATGTCAGGATTAAGATCAGACCGATCGGACGGTAGGATACATCACATATAAAGGGAGGCAACGCAATGAAGGTTGAGATACGATTGCAAGGCCGGGTGATACCGAAGGATCCTGCAGGGGATCCTGCGTTCCCAGACCTACCAGCGGTACTCAGGGTATTCACACCAGAGGAGGTCACCGAGATCGTTAATCGGTGGCTCTATGGGGCTGGATATCAGCAGGATTATCACCGGAAGAGCTGGAAGAAGAGGCTCGAGTTGACCAAACGCCTTAATCAGCACCTCAGGGAACGGTATGGACGTACACAGGCACGCTGTACCGAAAAGGAGATTGCCGAGGCGCTCGTGGAACTTGCCAGAAAGGGGGAGGGTGAATGATGCAGATGTTTACGGTACGATTGGTAAGTCAACGGCACCCGAAAAGTGGGATTCAGCTTGAGATTGCCGGACGGGCTGATCTCCCACCGTTGGAGGTCTGGAAACGTGGGGATCCACCCCTCCAAAGTAAGCCGTTGTATAACACAGCGGAAAAGTATCTTGCAGGACTTGCACGACTCTTCCCGTCGGAGGCACCACGACTGGGGTATAACCGAGCGGTGCTCTACCGTCAGATGTACAACATGAGGTGGAGACATAATCCGCCGCCGGTTAGGCCCTTTTCGGTAGCACCGGTACCGGTGCCTGTGACACCCTGCACCACACCGGAGACAGAGTACCTGGTAGGGTGGCGTACATGGATTGTCGCGGAAGACGTGGTAGGTCCAAGTGCGCCAGATTACCTCCGACTCGTTAGCGCAGTGCAGCAACGAGCGATCTGGACGCCGCTTCAACCGTTAGAGGCGGACAGGACCCCTGAACAAGACAACAGTAGTGGGATCTATGCAGAGTACGAACCTAAGGCGCAGTACGCCCACGTGAAGGGTGCCGTGTACGGTCAGGTCAATCTCTGGGGACGGTTTGTCCAAGGTGAGCTGGCAGTCCGTGCACAGTATGGTTACCCACGGAACTTCTACCTCCACAGTGTTAACTTCAGGTATGTTGACTTCCTGAAGCAGTGGAGGGTACCGATCTATGTTTACGAGCCCTTACGGATCTACGACCCGGCTGAGGACGGGTGGGGATTCGAAGGCGATACATCACCTGAAGAAGGAGACCTTAAGATATGAACCCTGGAAGGACGACTAAGATCGGAACCTCGGAGCCTGTGTTCAGCCCGGTACCGGTGCCTATTCCTGTTCCGCTGCCGGAACCAGCCTACGCACCCGAAAGGGAGCCTGCACTTGTCCCTGCAGGTCCGACAGACCCAGATGATGACGACTACAGCAACGGCAGGTAACCCAAACCGCCGGAGGGGTTGTGACAGGACCCCTCCAAAGTCTTGGAGTGAACGTTGTGCCCTCTATTTTACTTGTTCTATGATATCTTATATTCAGTTTTAGAATATAGAGAGATATAGTTTTGTTCCTTCTTGTTCTCTTTTCTATGTATTTGCTTTTTCTATTAGATCGATTGAAATTCGGGAAGAAGGGCATAAAACACGCTAACTCGTTGATTCTAAAAGTGTTAGACAACGTCCGCGAAAAGCAAAACGGACTAGACACGATGTTTTGTGAATCACAAGTTCCGTTTTTATAAGGAGGAGGATGCAGACACCGATCATCGAACGTGTTGATTATCACGGATGGATACTTCGTCGGGAGGGACTGGGTGGCTGGTGGTATGTTAGCAGACATCCGCTTTTCGACGCGGTTTTCGTCTCATCTGAAATCGAGGATGCAGTTCAGAGTTGGAGCCGTTTAACCGGCAAAACCGCAAGACTTGAACCTTGTCCCACCAAACTCACAGGGTCCGTTCCCGATGCATGGTGGGTCTACACTATTCGCAACTCCCACTTTCTTAGGAAGGGGAAGGTTGGGACAACCCGTAACTTTAACCCTAAACTACTGCTAAGCTTCTCTCCTGAAACACCACGTGATCTAGAACTCCGAACGTTATGGGAGAGATGGTCACGAAAACGTTACAGGAAAGTTGGCGAGTTCGAAGTTAATCTAAATCCAAAAGGAGTAACCTATGTCAGATGAAACACAAAGAGCTGCAGCCACTCAAAAATCGGTCACTGTTCGCTTACCGTTTTTCGGGGAGACTAAACAGATGATCCGGTACGGCTGGGACTGGAACGACCCTGAGAAACCAGACGGCCTTCCAGTCGATAACCTCTACATCAGGAAACACGCGCTCCGCGACCAGCGGACCAGCGCCCCGATGCAGGGCCAATCAGAAGCGTGGCCGCATCACATCCAGGTTGTCATCCAATGGGTCTGACCAAAAGGAGGACAATTGGGCGGTACTTTAGCTCACAGTACCGGCTTGTTCTGTGAAGTTCGTTGTGATATAATGTACAGGTAACATAAAACAGGGTGAGAGGTGCCCTATATTCCCTCTCGCGACCTACAGGGTCGGAAAGGACAAACATGGCGGTTGACGAAGCAAAACTTAAGGAAGAGATGAGCAAGATGACAAAGGAGGACCTCGAAAAGGAACTCCTTAAGATCCGCGAGCGTCAGCACACCCAACAGATGAAGCAGAAGCTCCGTGGGGGAAACACTGAGTATCAGAAGCGTCAGCGGGAACGCTACAAACTCCTCAAGGAACGTGCGGTTGCCGCGGGCCTCTGGGAGACCATCGACGCAGAAGCAAAACAGCGTGCCAAGGGTAAGCTGATCGGTCAGCTGAAGGAGGCAGCCGAAGCTAGCGAGTAACCGTGGGTGTTCAAGCGCTCCTGGGCATCAGGTCGCTTGACAGATGGGGCCGTTAACTCACAGTGACGGCCCCTTCCTTTGTGACCAAGACAGGACTTTGAAATTCAAGGAGACCTTTATGAGCAAGTATTGGGATGACCGCGAGGTGACCATAACCGTTAAGTTCTGGATCTCCTGGCCGAAGGACAAGACACCTGCCATATCCACACTCAGGGACCTTCTCAGCTCGGTTGAGGCAGCAACCCACCGGATACTACTCGAGAACACCGCCGGTGGTATCGTCCACCACAGCATGCAAGACGTTACCCTTAAGGAGGACCTTGACGCATGATCATGAACTTCAGCACGCTGGACCTGTACGAACAGTGCCAGCACAAATATCTAAACCGACACATCCGTCGGCTTCGCCCGCCTCCGATGGTGACCCTCGAACGGGGATCGGGTGGTCACCGTGGAATTGCACACTTTCACAAAACAGGTAATGTTCACGAAGCCGTGGAACTCGCCGAACACGAAATCCGTGAGGAGATGGACGCCGCAGACCTCCTCGCAGAAGAAGTCCCGGAGTGGGAACGTGCCATAATCTCAGCACGTGAAGGTGTCCGACAGTATGCTGAGCGGTACAGCCGATTGGACTACACCGTTCTCCGAACGGAAGTGAACTTCCTTGTACCCATCCCGGGTACCACACATCACTGTTGGTTCCTTCACGAACAGCTCCTCCGTAGCCTTGGCGGAGGTCCGGCCTACCACGTCTGTCCCGGTGCCTGGCCTCAGGGTTACAGCTGCCAGGTCCCCTACTACCTAGCCGGAGTGACCGATGCAGTGATCTCGATGACACACGGTTCGATCTGGCTCCTAGACCACAAGTTCAGCGGATTGAAACAGGACATCTTTTTCAAGCAGTACCTTCTCGACATGCAAGGTACCCTATACTGCTGGGGAGTTCAGGAAAGCACCGGGATTACCCCACGTGGCTTTATCATCAACAAGCTGAACATGCCGTGGAGGAACCAAAGCGCAGACAACGTCACCATCGAAAGCGAACCCTATCCACGTGTCCATCAGGACTATCAAAGGATGCTCCACTGGGCGGTTGATATCGGTACGGAGATCGAAGCCAAGCTGAGTAGCGGTCGGGACCCAAACCTATCGTTTCGTGTCAGTCCACGTGCCTGCACCGACTACAACCGCACCTGTTGGTACCAAGGTCTTTGTCTGGAGTGGGACGACCCGAGCCTATTCAGTAACTTTGCACTAGACCCGCTCCGTTACCACGACATCGGATACTTCGACCTACTTTGGCGCCAAGGACTTCGGTGGAGCGAAACGCCAGATGAGATTAAGGACTACGTCATCGAAGAAGGACTGAAGCAAAATCTAACCACCCACAAAGGAGAACTACACAATGTCAAATGATGTACGGTGCCCTCGGGCGCCTGAAGGTCCGATCCTAATCAGCCTAAGCGGAGGGATGGACAGCGCAACAGTCCTCTACTACGCACTCAGTAATCATCCACCGGAGGAGATCTTCGCGTGTTCAATCGACTACGGACAGTCACATCACAAGGAACTCAGCGGTGCTCAGGCGCTTGCCAAGCTGACCAAGATCCGTTTCTGGTCTGTACGTGAACTTCCCCTAAAGAACTTCACGCAAAGCGCACTCCTGAACCCTACAGGCAGGTACAGCGATGCTGAGGCGCCTGTCCTACCCGATCCTGGCGTAGCCCCATCTTGGCTCCCTGCACGTAATGCAATCCTCCTGAGCGCACTTGCCGGACTTGCCTACACCCTCGGAATCAACACCGTAGGCACCGGGGTGAACGCAGTGGACTGGAGTGGTTACCCCGACTGCACCCCAGAGTTCGTGGATGCCCTTCAAACAGCGCTTCAGTTCGCACTTGGCCGGCCACACGAAAAAGCAACCTTTCGGCTCTGGGCACCTCTCCTTCACCTAAGCAAAAAGGAAATTGTCCTGCTCGGTGAAAGCCTCGAAGTACCCTGGCATCTCACATGGTCATGTTACAACCCTGACGAGGACGGCAGGCCCTGTCAAACCTGCGGCGCCTGCACCGTCCGCGCAAAAGGCTTCGCGGACGCAAACCTGAACGATCCTCTCCTGGAGGAAGCATGAGGACCCTGCCCGATAACATCCACTGGTGGTGTGGTGCCTGTGGGAAACATCTCGAAACAAACCAAGGACACGAGGAACATCGTCCCCTCCGCCGAGTAGGCCTCGGAGGGGACGGCCTATTCTGGCTTGTGTTCGGTGAGTACGGTACCTGGAAAACTCGCTTTGCAGGTACCTTCCCATCACCCCTTAGGATCGAGGACTTCGACCTCGGTACCCTAAGCATCCAGCAGGAGATCCTCAAGCTAGGCCCCCGATGTAAGGTTCAACACTACGATCCTGAGGACCCTGAAACCTTTGAGGCAGCAGAGAAGAGTATCCTCAGTTTTGATCCACGCTGGAGGAGCCTGATTATCGACAGTGCCAGCGGCCTGGAACGTGCATGTGCAAGTAAAGCAAAAGCTGTTTCCGGACACGAACTGATGGAACTGAGTGATTGGAACCCGGCAGGCGAACGCTTCGGAAAGCTGATGCGGGTCCTTCAGTGGTACAGCCTCGCTTTTGGCTGTCAGATCCTGGTCACTGCCCACGAGGAACTTGACAGGGAGTACACCAAGGGTGCCTACGTAGCCGGACCAGGCGGCAAGCTTCAAGCTGCAGAACCGACCAGCATAAAGGGACTACCTGACCTAACCGGTAAATGGGCACGCCGTGCAGGGCGCCTGCCGGATGTGATCCTTAGGAGCCGTGTCCTGAACGGTGCCCCAACTCTCGTCGCCATCCGCGAAACCGTAGGTGGTGGCGGCGCTTACTGGGAGGTAAAGGACCGAACCGGTACACTAGAATCCCTAGCCCCAACCACCTGGGGTGGCGGACAAGGGAGGCCCTGGAACTACGGTGCGGGATACTGCCCACCCTTCTGGCCGTATCTCTGGCAGGAGATCACAACTCGACGAAAGGAGCTTCAAGTTGCCAACCCTACTTCAGTATCAGTTCACCATCCGTGACGACTGGCCGTATGTTAAGCTACTCGTCTACGAAGGCCCGCGACTGATCGTACAGGACCGTCAACAGTACGATGTCGCCTTCCCGAATTTTGAGGTACGCCTAAAGAACGTGCTTCAATCTGCCTTGCAGACTATCACTGCAAGCCATACTTAAACAGGAGGAACACACAATGCCGCGTTATAGTCACGATATGGAACAGGTTGCTGACTTCGGAGTGCCTGTAAGCCGGGGTTGGCACCGTTTCCGTATTGAGAGTCAAGGGGAGCAGGACAGTAAGAATACCCCAGGAGCAAAGAGTTGGGTCTACCACTTCGTGTGTCAGGACGAACCCGAGGTGGGACAAATGCACATCCAGTACTGCAGTCTTCAACCGCACGCCCTGGGAGGACTCAAGGCAATCTACAAAGCGTGTAACTACCGTCCGGGACGCGAAGGTCACGACCCGGAGACCATCAACGACTGTGAGATCTACGGACTGGTCGATTGGGAACTGTTTGATCCGACAACCAACCGTGGGACTCCCGCGCCCGCCAGCCTGAAGGAAGCGCCGGAGGGCAAACAACTCAGGAGCAGGATTGCACCGTGGAACTTCAAGTCGATCAACGAACCTCTGCCTGCAAGCCGGTCAACTGCAGCCGCAGTCGGTTCCTTTACCGGACCGTCCGAAGACGTTCCGCTCTAGACCGAAAGGGGTGCTCCTTGATTCACTACACCGAAAAATGTGCGCGATGTAAGGAACCTTGTACGCACGACCTGCACACCACGCTGTCCTTGCTGTTTCACGACGGCGTTTCGAGCACGATGCTCCACACCAACCGTGAAATCGGGGAGCACCTCTGCATCGGCTGCACCGCAGACTTCATCTCACTATGGGAGGACTTCCTAACATCATGGCCTGGGCAATTAGTAAACTGTTCCGATTCAGTGCAGCACACCACCTCCTCAGGGTCCCAGAAGACCATCCCTGTGGCCGTCAACACGGACATAACTACACCGTCGCCTTTACCCTCAGCAGCACCGAACTTGCACCAGATGGTGTTGGCTGGGTCCAGGACTACGGTGACCTCCACCCGATTCGTTTCTGGATTGATCAGAAGCTCGATCATCAGGACCTGAACGAGGTCTTCCGGGAGGAGCTTGAAAACGGCGCCTTGATCAACACCACAGCGGAATGTCTCTCACACTACCTCTATAACAGGTGGAAGGGTCAGTTCCCTCTCCTCCTCGCAGTTGACGTTCAGGAAACCGAAACAGTCCATTGCACCTACATCCCATCCTCAGGAGAGTCCCATGAAACAAAAAGTACTTGTGGTTAGCGAACACGATCTCGGAATTCCATACATCCTGAATGTAAACGAAACCCAACTCAAACAGCTCTCCGAGGACGACACCATCATCGTTCTCCGGTATGTTTCCGACAGCTTCCAGCAACTTAACGATGCGGGCAGGTGGGTAAAGGTAAAGAAAGGAGAGTACAACTTTGAAGGCTAACCAACTCGCACTCGCGGAGACCTTCCACAGTATCCAGGGGGAGGGTACTTGGACAGGTACTCCGATGTATTTCATCCGGCTTGCAGGTTGCACCGTAGGTCGCCTTAAGGACACAGCACTACCCTCCCTACCTGCAAGCGCAGACGGCCGGACCTTCCTTACAGGTGGTGCACCTGCCTGGACCTGCCGTACCCACGACGGCCGACCCTTCTACTGCGACACGGATTTTAGCGTACATGAACACGCGACCTACGAGGAACTCCTCGGCCAGTGCCGTGAGGACCATATTTGTTTCACGGGAGGTGAGCCACTTGCACAACTGAACCGTATCCTTCCACTGATCCGGATGATCCTGGATCTTGACAAATGGGTCCATATTGAGACCAGCGGGACCATCCCTTGGACCGATCTGATGCGTTACAACCATGTTTGGGTCACGGTCAGCCCAAAAGGAGGTTACCTCCTGGGCGTCCTCACATCCGCACAGGAACTGAAACTCCTTGTAGACCAAGACTTCCCGAAACATCTTCCGGTGGAGGTACTGAACCATCCGAACGTTTGGGTCCAACCGATCAATCTCGATAAGGAGGTAAATCAGGATAATCTGGAGCGGGCGATCAGTCTCCTGAGGGACCATCCTAACTGGAGACTAAGCGTCCAGCTCCACAAGTTCCTGGGACTAAGATGAAGAACGGGAAAAGGAGTGCACATCAGCGGGATATCAAGGCGGTGCTGGCTGCACCAGTCCTCGATAGTTTCGTGACCAAAATGGCGGTTTGGAAGGTGTTCCTAAAGGAACGCTACATCGCCGGCGTCCAAACGTGGTCCGTTATCGCTGTTAAGGTAGACGGAACCGTCATCGGCCCAAAGGACTACCTGAGCCCCAGACTTGCAAAAACGGAGTTCGAACGCCTCAGGGACCAGCTCACTACCTACACCACAGACATAGGAGATCTTAACGTATGAGCAACGCACTACAACAGGACTGGATCGACACCTCAGGTGCCAAACGCTCCAGTCAAGCACCACGTTACGACCTAATCCCAAGCAACGCATTGCGGCGACTCGCTGCAAGATACCAACTCGGAGAGGTAAACTATGGAGCCTGGAACTGGCAAAAGGGACTCAGATCCCCAAAATGGAACACCCAAGTCTTTGATCACATCATCGATCATCTCCTCCGTGCCCGCGACGAAGGCTGTCAGACGGAGGATCACCTTGCAGCGGCAGCCTGGGGATGCTTCTCGCTCATCGAAGCAGACGCTCTTGAACCCTTTACTGATCGAACAGGGGGTGACCCTCTTGCTTCGTGGGCTAGGGGTAGACCTCGGGAACCGGAACTTCCTGGAGACACCGGAACGAGTGGCTCGGTTCTACCAGGAAATGTTCGGTCAACGGGAGGAACCGAACTGGGAGGTCTTCCCAGATGAGTACTACTGCAACATGGTGCTTCTCAGGAACCACAGTCTCTGGAGCCTATGTCCACATCACCTTCTGCCTGTTAAACTCACATGCAGTATCGCCTACCTTCCAACTCGAGGTAAGGTACTCGGACTCAGCAAGCTTGCTAGGGTTGTCAACTTCGCGAATGGCAGACCCCTCCTTCAGGAAGAGTTCACTCACCGTATCGCAAAAGACCTTAGCGATCTTACTGGCGGAAGCCCTACAGCTAGTTACGTCCGTGGAAGACACATGTGCGCCAGAATCAGGGGTGTTAGGACCGAAGGTGATTTTGCAACCTATGCTGTAACCGGCAAGTTTGAAACCGACACCGCGCTCCAGGCAAGGTTCTTTGATCTACTTAGGAGATGACGCATGTACGAGAAACCAGACAGCTGTAAAGCCTGCCCGTTGTACAAGGAGCCAGGACCTATTTTTGGGGTGGGACCTGGCTCCTCCCGCCTTGCACTCGTTGGGATGAACCCGGCAGCGGAGGAGATCCGAGAAGGGACACCATTTACAGGGAATGCGGGCAGGTATATGAACCGAGCCTTACAATCGCTTGGGATTCCGCGACGTGAGTGCTTTGTAACAAATATTGTCAAGTGCAGGACACCACTTGACCGGGATCCGACTCAACAGGAGGCCGCTTGTTGCAATCATTTCCTACAGGATGAGCTAGCTGCCCTGCCACAACTTAAGGTTGTCCAACCGCTTGGTGACCTCTCAATGAGTATGCTAACGGGTCAACAAGGCATTGGGAAGTGGAGGGGGTACGTTGAGCGACATAACGGCCTGATGTATATCAGCACCTTCCATCCAGCTGGCGTTGCACGTAGCGGAGGCTTCCTTTCGTGGTACTTTGAACGCGACCTCCGGAAAGCCTGGAGGCTTGCACAAGCGGATTGGAACCCAACCGAACGGCTCAATCTGAACCCAACCGAACAGGAGGTGGTGGACTACATCCTGAAGTGTAAGTCACGAGGGGTCTTTGCAGCAGATATTGAAACCCCGGATAAGGTGGTAGATGATGAAACCGATGTTTATCAGGTCGCCACGGTTCAAACGGAGATTAAACTCCTCGGACTGAGCTGTGCCAGTCATGAAGGCTTGGTAGTGCATCCGGAATATCTTCCGCTTACCGCACCGCTCTTTGGTGATCCATCTCTGACCTGCGTGATGTTTAACAAACAATTCGATGCCTGGCACTTGGGAACCCACTTCCCTATCCGGAACAAGATCTTTGATGTGATGATCGCACTGTACTTTCTGTTTCCTCAGGCAAGACCCAAGAACCTGGCTACCGCTGCCTCCTTGTTCGCAGCTGGACGTCGATGGAAACCCCAGAAGAAAAGGGGACAGGTTATCTGGGCCCCTCCAGGCCAGACCGAACCTATCTATAACCTCCGGGATACCTATAACACCTATGATTGTTACCTTCCGATGCTTCGGATGATAAGAGGTGCGGTATGACAACCAGCGGAATTGTGCCGATTCACAGCCTTGAGGACCTGTACAATCATCACGGTATGCGGCTCCTCGACGAGGTCTTCAAGTGGCAGACCCACGGGGTCCGGACCGATCAAAGACTTTGTATGGAGAAGGAACTGCTTCACCGGCGGGCGCTTGATCATAACACCGAGCTCTGGAACAGCCTGTTCCCTACCGTGGACTGGGCGAGTCCGAAACAATGTGCCGAGTTACTTTACGGTCCCTTAGGCATTCCGCCAAAGTACAACCGCAAAAAGAAGGCGGATGGTAGTATCAACCAAAGTCTGACCACCGATAGCGACGCACTGGATAGTATCATCTACCTAGACGTACCCAACAAAGTACCCAATCCAGACTGCCCGGAAGTGGTAAAGCTCCTCTACGACCTGCGAAACAGCAAGATGAGACTCCAAATCCTAGAAAGGGTAGGACCCGACGGATATGCGCATCCCAAAACCCTTGTGCATCGTTCAGAAAGCGGAAGGTTGGTACAGGCGGAGCCTAGTCTTTATAACATCACGGATGATGATCGAGATATCTTTCTTCCTGATTGCCCTGAACACGACTGGCTTCACGTGGACTACTCTCAGGTGGAGTTGTGGATGGAGGCATGGTACTCTAAGTGCAGGCGCCTATTGGAGATTAAGGAGCAAGGTGATTATATTCATGGTATCGTATACCAGGACCTCTTCAAACGACCATTCTTCAGGGATGGGTGTCCACCCCATAAACGGTACCGTAGACCAGACATCATTGCAACCGACCTCCTGAAGGCAAAATACTTCCCACACGGAGTAAGCAATGGACTCGGATATAAAACGCTGGCTGAGAAGTACGGCTGGACGCTTGACGAAGCAAGGAAGTATCTTGACAGGTACCTTGAAGATAAACCGGAGATCAAACAGTTCCATCACTGGATCGAGACCGAGGTGTCGCGGACAGGGGTCCTCTTCACGAACTATCACAGGACACGTCGCTTTAGCTTTGCGGAGCGTAACGAGGCACTTGCCTTCCATCCTCAAAGCACAGCTTTGGACCTGCTCATTTCTCATGCTTTACTTCCTCTGCCAAGTGTGCTGGAACGGTTTACGTGTACTTGCACGCCTCCACATCCGGCTCGCGTCATGCTTGGAGTACATGATAGCGTCGAGGTTAGCAGCCCTAAACGGTACCGTGCCGAAGTGGCTCGTACGGTTGTAGCCTACATGCAAGCACCGATTCCTGAAATGGACGGATTTTGGATCCCGGCAGAACCCAGCTTTGGGCCTAACTGGCGGGATCAGGAACCACTTGAGATAGGAGACT
>Ga0126378_10000191_pt1 | contig 47292 bp, 45 predicted proteins | sample PanSoiMetPlot_23_FD_92587 | JGI IMG/M metagenome (GOLD analysis project Ga0126378, IMG submission 92587) | Tropical forest soil microbial communities from Panama - MetaG Plot_23 | ecosystem: Environmental > Terrestrial > Soil > Tropical forest > Bulk soil | place: Panama | collected 2016-02-17 | reverse complement strand
CTGCCAGAAGAATCTTCCACTATTTGTCGCTGCGCTCCAAGCCGCTAAAAAGAAAAGCTGTCAGTCGAGTGTTCTGCTCCCGAGACAGGCAGCTCGTCGCGCGAGCCGGGCTCTCACCCCGCCACGCGAACACCGCGTGTGTCGGGGGCCCGGGCTCCCACCCCGTTACGCGAACACCGCGCGTGTCGGGGGCCCCGGGCTCGCTGCCGATGGACTTGCCCTCAAAAATGAGACGTTTCGGCTGGCCTTCAGTTATCGGGGCTTCTGCAGAGGACACTTTAGAGCGAACTCGGATATTTTTCGAGATAAAGTTTCACCATCTCTTCGGGCTTGTTCGCCGGTGCTTGTCATTTTGGATCCGGTGTTGCAAAGCTTTGTAAAGAACGCCGGACGCCTATCTGTTGTTGCCGTATCATAGGGTTTCGCGCGCGGAGGGCCCATGGTTGAAGCACAGGTGACTTGGACGGACGGAGAGAGGTTTTTAGCCAGCGCCAGCAGCGGTCATGCCATCGTCGTCGACGCTGACCGGCAACGGAATACAGCACCTGGTCCCATGGAGCTTGTGCTGATTGGTCTGTGCGCCTGTACGGCGACCGATGTCGTCAGTATTCTGCGCAAAAAGCGGGAGCCGTTCACCGGAGTGAATGTACACGCCGAAGCAGAGCGGGCCACGGAACCGCCAACAGTTTACAAATCGATCAAACTCATCTATACAATTTCCGGCCAGGTTTCGCGCAAAGCGGCTGAGGATGCGATACGGCTTTCAGAAGAGAAGTACTGTTCGGTTGCAGCTATGCTCCAGAAAACGGCGCGGATCATCACTCAGCTACATCTGGTGGAATCCGCTGAATTGCTGAAGAAATCGTGAAAAAGTGAAGCACTGATCTGCCGTAACGAATCTATTTGAGGAGATGGGAGAAGAATTGAATGACGCAGAAAAAGGTTGTGGTTTACAGTCAGCCCGGTTGACCGCCATGCACATGGGCTGAGTCCTACCTTTCGGAGAAAGGGATCCCTTTTGAAGTAAAAGATGTGAGCCGGGACCAGAAGGCGGTTTTCGAGTTGGTCCGCACCTATAACAGCCATTCCACTCCCACGATCGTTGTTGGCCAACAGGTAATGATCGGTTTTGATCCGGACAAACTGGACGAGATGCTTGCAGGGTAAGACGGCCGGCACAACGACATCAAGCCCCGCGACGGAAGCTGGACATCCGTGGTGGGGCTATTGTTTTATTGCTGCAGCCTCGTTTTGCTGGGGCGCCGCGGCTATCTTCGGCAAGGCGATTTTCAACGGCGACCTTTTCGCCGGACGTCCTTTCATCTCACCCGTGGTGCTGACGCAGATGCGGACCAGCTTTGCCGTTTTGGTGCTCGGCCCGCTTCTGTTGCTGCGCTTTGGCAAGAGCATCTTCAGGATCAGCAAGGACGATCTGCGGCTTTGCTTCCTGGTGGGAACCATGGGCGTGGCCTGCTCGAACTACTTCTACTACCTGGCGGTGCAGAAAGCCACGGTCTCATTGGCTATTACCGTGCAATACACCGCGCCGGTGTGGGTGTTGCTGTATATGGTCCTGCGCGGGCGGGAGAAGGCCACGCTGCAAAAGACCATTGCTGCGCTGGTAGCGATGACAGGGACCGCGCTGGCCATCGGGGTCTTTCATTCGGACGCCAGGGTGAACGCGCTGGCGGTCGGCTCGGCGCTGCTGGCGTCATTTGGGTACGCCTTCTACAACATTGGCGGCCAGGGGTTGGTGATGCGGAATCACCAGCTCACCATTATGTTTTATGTGCTGCTGAGCTCGGCTGTTCTGTGGCTGGTGGTGGATCCGCCATGGCGCCTGGCGGCACAGCACTACAGCTCAGGACAATGGGGGTTCCTTTTCGTTTTTGCCTGTCTCTCCATGGTGTTGCCCTACATGCTTTACTTCAGCGGGCTGCGCTATCTGGATCCGACGCGAGCCGTGATTACCAGCTGTCTTGAGCCGGTGTTCGCCATTCTGCTGGCTGTCGTTTTTATTCATGAGCGCTTGAGCGCCTGGCAGGTGGCGGGAATCATGGCCGTGCTGGCGGCAACCGTTATGGTCCAGATCAAGCCGGCGAATCCAGCTCCGTCCAGCCCTTAGAACAAGAAAAAGGGCGGCCGGAAAGGCCGCCCGAGAGAGTAGAGAAGGCAAAGCTTTTAGAAATATGAGCTCTGGTTCAGCCACTGCACGCGCTGCACCGTGGTGGTGGCGTGTGCCGAGGTGATCGCGCCCAGGCTCAGGTGCGTCGACGGGAACCAGGGCGGAGCAAACCCGTTCTGCGAATAACGGCGATCGAAGTACACATTTCTCGTGGTCGTAGCAATGTTCTTGATCTGGTTCTGAATACGTCCACCGACGATGGTGAGCGTATTGATCTGCGAACCGACGTTAACCAGGCCGCCGGTGCCGCCCGCCGCAATCGTCGCCAGCGAGGCATCGATTTCCAGGTTGCCGTTGGCCTGTTTGTTGTTCAGCTGAACGTCGCCGCTGGCGGTGAAAATGCCGAGCGTCTGACCATTGTTGTTGTTCGGAATGAGCGTGTCCGCAGGCTCGCCGGGAATCTGATTCTGGGTAAGCGTAACGGGTTCGGTCTTGTACAGAATGTCGCCGGTGACGGTGACGTTGCCAGCGGCAGTAACTGTGACCGCGCTCGTGTCATTGATGGCAGGCACTCCCTGTCCGGGACCGGACAGCGAGTTGATGTTGCCGTCAACATACAACATGGTCTGTGGTGAGGTTGCGTTGGTGACCGGGTCCGTGGAGTGCGGAACTCCGACGAGAGTCTGGGTACTGGTGCCGGAGACGATGGTCGTGGCATTGTTGCCGGGATCTACCGTCACGGTAGTAACCGTGGCGGGGCTGCCCTGGCTGATCGTATAAACCTGCTGGGGCGTGCCATTGGGATATGCCGTGGTTGCAGGACCGGTTGCCGTAGAGAGCACAACATTGGTTGTCAGGCTGGAGTTGCTTTCGACGTAGATTCCGCCGCCAGTCACAGTAGGCTGGCCGTTGACCGTGGTATAGGGCAGATACACGCCGGAGCTGGCACCCCCTGACGGATACGACGCTCCGCTAACGTTTTTCAGGGCGCTGTGCAAATCGCTGCTGGTAACCGCGTTGTTGTTGGTGCCTTGTCCGTCAAGCACAGCGCGTTTCTGGTTGAAGTCGTTGGCCGGCAAAGGAACGGTTGCCTGTCCAGTCTGGAATCCGGCCTGGAAAGTGGGAGCAATCGTCTGGCTTCCCGATTTGTCGGCCGACGCGTTCAGCTGATCGCACTTGTTGCTGAACTGGAAACCGGCGTCCGAGTTGGCGCTGCCCACCGTATCAGTGAAGATATAGCTGCCCGTACTGCCAAAGGTCCATGCGCCGTTGGTGAATGCCGGACCGGAGATGGTTCCCGGAACCAGAGTCCCGCTGCAGGGGCTCCATTGATCGATGAACATGCCCCAGGCAGCAAAGCTGGTGGTGCTGTTTACGGGAACAAGGGTGGCGTTCACGATGATGCTGCCACGATCCGTCAGCGTGGTGGCCTGCGTGCCCGCGGCCTGGCCGACGGACTGGAGGGTGTAGTTATAAACGTATTTGTAACCGGTGACCGGACCCGTGGGAGCCTGGCAAGTGCCGCTGCCGCCGAGAACCGTACAACCGTTGGGAGCGAGAGCGAACGTTCCCGTGACCTGATATTTACCCGGCCATGATTGGGAAGACGAATCGGTGAAAGTTTTAAACGACGATCCAAAGTTTGTGTTCAGGTTCGTCTGGATAGTCCCATCAGTGCCGGTCGGGATTGGCTGCGCGGTGATTCCGAAGCTTGCCGGAATCGCGGCAACGACCTGGTTCTGCATGTAGGTTCGCGCAGCGTTCAGACCGGAGTCAGCCGCATAAAACGAGCCGCGGAAATTCCGGTAGTAGCCGTTGATCAACATGTCAGAGCGGACGGAAAGCACCATGGCCAGGCTCAAGCCGGTCAACAGCATCAGAAGCAACAACGTGGTGATCAGCGCCACGCCGCGCTCGCGTTTGTCTTTCCGCTGGCGGGGAGATTTCAACAATCTGTGGTTCTGAAATCGCATTCTTGCCTCCTAATCGTTCATGCTGAGGTTTCGCGGGTTGATGACCACGGAAACGCTCTCAATCTTGTAGGGCCCACCATCAAAGGTATTGCGGAAATTGTTGCTGGGGTCACTGTTAGTGCGGCCGATCAGCGAAACGCGGACGGAGCGCACTTTCTGCCAGTCATATTGATACGTGGAGGCGTCAAAGTTATAGGTGCTGTCCTGGGTCCCATTCCAGATGGACGCGCCGACCTTGAAGCCGATGACCTGCTCGGCAATCGCAACCGAGTTCCCGCTCTGAGTTCGGACCAGCGTGGGATCGTTGGGATTGGTGGTATCAACGGAATAAGTGATGGGCGAAAGCTTCAACACCCAGTCGGTGGTGCAGAACTGCGTTCCCAGCTTGTTGTTGTCGGCATCGTTGGTCAGCGCGAGGGGATCGTCGGTGGTGGTGTTGGTGCCGTCTACGCCGGTTGGGTTATGAGCCAGTTTGACCTTGCCGCCGCTGATCTGGCCATCACTGGTCAGGATGGTGGTGGTCATCTGCGAGCCATCGCTCTTGACCAGCAGGACCTGATCGCCGGTATGAAAATCGTTTGCGAGCTGCGAGAGCGTTGTCGTGCCTACGGGTGTGATGAAGAGGCTTGATGACGTTGTGGAAACGCAGTTCGAGCCGATGTCCTGCGGATTCGAAGGCGGCGTGTTCTGGTCGATAGCAATGACGTTCAGCCGGTCAAAGCAGGTTGCGCCGTAGGAGAACGTGGCTGCGTTATAGCACCCGGTGCCCGGCGCGCTATTCACAATCGTGATGCCGATGGGCCACGCGGGTATGTTCACACCCTGGTAATAGCCGGTGCCGGCATTAACCACGTCAATCTGCATCTGCGCCACGGCGTTGCGCATGGATATGTTCATGCCTGTCTGGTTCTGCTGCGAGGTAAAGATCGGCACGTGCCTTTTGACCAGCATGATGGCCGCGCCGCCAATCACCAGAAAGACCGCCATGGCTACCATTAATTCGACCAGGGAGAATCCTGCTTCCTGGCTGTTCTGCTTATGTGCTGGCATGGGTTTTGATCCTCTGTTTCTCACGTTGACTTACCTCAACATGCTGGACTCGAAAGTGGTCGGGAACGCCGGCACCTTCAATGACACCAGCACAGTAAAGCGGCGGACACCCGCGGGCAGACCCGCCACATTTTGTTCAATCAGCCAGCGTCGCGAGAACGTGAGCGTGTCCGACGCCTGGGCCGGAGCGGTGGATGAGGTGCTGGTTGTTATGCTGCCGTCCGGGGCATGAGTCGTGGTGATAAATGTCGGATTGCCGCTGGCATCTTTTCCGCTGACGGTTTCAACCATGTTGCCGTTGCCGGAGGAAATGCTGACGGTGTCGAAGTAGTCCACCTGCTCCGGAGGCAGCACGCCGTTATTCACAGTGGCGTTGGTATCAGCGGTCAGGCTGCCGGACGAGTTTCCCGTCGGCACAGCGATAGCCGGGTCGCCAATAGGATAGCGATTCAGATCATCGAGCTTTTCCGAAGCCAGTAGCGCTTCCGTGCTCATATATCTGGATTGCGTTGAGTTGCCACCCAGTTGAGCGAGCAGGGCGGCTACACCCAGCAGTCCTACGGCCAGGATCGAGATCGCGATTACGGTTTCGATAAGCGCAAAGCCGGCGTTCCGGCGCGCCTTACGGCGTGACTTTAACATTGCCATAGCTAGTCACCGTGATGGTTTCGGTCTTACTACCATAAGTCAGGGTTATCGTTGTGCTCCCCGCGGTTGCTGACACCAACCCGCTGGGACGAAACTGCAGCGTGGTGTCGGCGCCCAGAACTACAGGAACACCGGTGCCTGCCAGCGGGATTGCATTGCCCACGTTGGCAAAGGTTCCGGTTCGATTCGGGTCGCTCTGGACCTGGAAAGTTTTGTTGGTTTGGCTGAAAAGGACCTGGTAGGCGTATCCCGCCTGGATCGCCTGGTAGCGCGTGGTTTGAATAGCCCCTGTGACGGAGGAGACGGCCGCGCGAAGACGGTAGGTGCTCAGTACGTAATTCACCGTCGGTACAGCCATGGCGGCAACAATGATTCCAATGGCAACCGTTACGAGCAACTCAATCAACGTGAATCCGCGAACGGACTTATGTTGACGTCCCGACGGGAGGCTCCGGCATTGCCGAAACGCATCGTGCTTCATCAAACGATTCTCCATTTCCACGCGGGTCCAGCTACCGGTGGATGCTAGTGTTTTAGTTCGGCTCCCCTAAGGGGAGCAACTTACCAAAGTCGTGGCAGCAGATGTGCTGGGGCCAGAGGCGAGAGTACTCTCCAGATCAGCTAAACTGCTGGTTTCAAAACTACATCCGCTCATCGACGCCTTCCAGGCGCGCTTGCTTACCGGAGAACAGAAGATGTGTTTTTCAGGAGGAGTGGAACTCGACCTTGAGTGCGAAATAACTTGTTTTCAGGTGATAAAGGGGAGGTATCAAAGGTACCCTTGTAAAAATCCGCTGTCAACAAAACGTCTTAGACGGCAGGGCACCAAAGTAATAGCACTTTGGTTTTTCTCCCTTGGCGGTTTTGGTGGCCGATTTGGGCAATGAAGGCAGGCGCCAACACGTTCCGACGAATCCTGAGGCCGCCCTGGGAAAGAGCTTACGCCGGCTGGGCAAAGCGGTAGAATAGTGGGAACTATGAAAATCACGCGTCTGACCCTCACGAGTTTGATCGTTGCCGGCTTAACCCTTGCAGCCTATGCAGGAAAAAAGCAGTCAGACAAGCCTCCGACTGCGTCCGTAAGTTTGACCGTTGTCAGAGATGCCAATGGCAAGCCGGTGAAGAACGCCGAAGTGGTGCTGCACATGGTGGAAAAAGGCAAGGAACGGCAGGAGGGGCTGGAGCTGAAGACCCATGACGACGGCAAAGCTGAAGCCAGCGGTATTCCATATGGCACATGGCGGATCCAGGTGATTGCGCCCGGCTTCAAGACCTATGGCGAGGATTTTCAGGTGAACCAGCCGACGCACGAGATCACGATCAAGCTGCTGAAGCCCTCAGAGCAGATTTCCATCTATAAATAAAGGCCCGCAGAATCATAAAGCACGTGATGACCGCCATCCGCCGTGAGAAGCAGCTAAGAGGTTGGCGGCGGCAAAAGAAGATTGCCCTAGTCGAAAAGATCAATCCACGATGGGAGGAGCTGGCCGAGAACTGGGGCCGCGAAATGCGCTTCCGGGGACAGTCCCTCGGGGTCCCCAGCACGCGCGCTTTTCGCGCGCTGGGGTGGAAGAGAACTCCCTAAATCGGCATGGAGGAGGACACATTCTCGGGATGCTTCGACTCCCCCTTACTCGCTCCACTCGTTCGGAGTCGCTCAACATGACAAGCAGGGAAGGTTTGGTCAAAACTGAGGCATTACCCACTGCCTTGACAGAACCTGCCCGGGAATGTCATTTCTAGTAGCTTTACTAATTGCATGATTTTAAGAGGGCAGGCGAGCACCTTTTGAGAGTCAGGGTCTTTTTTCACGGCAAATGTTTCGATGGGACGGCGTCGGCGGCCCTGTTTTCCCGCTTTTACCGCGAGCGCATTCGTTCTGACGTGGAGTTCCAGTTCAGCGGACTGGTGCACCGCGCCGGTGCGCTCTTTAATGAAGCCGATTTTGACGGCGACGAAAACGCCATTGTCGACTTCAAGTATTCGGCATCACCCAGGATTACCTGGTGGTTTGACCATCATGAGAGCGCCTTCCTGAGCCCGCAAGACGCCGAGCACTACCGCCAGGGTGACAAATCAAAAAAATTCTTCGATCCCGATTTCAAATCCTGCACCAAGTTCCTGGCGCAGGTGGCGGAGGAGAAGTTCGGGTTCAACCCGAAGCCGGTCGCAGAGCTGATTGAGTGGGCCGATATTATCGACGGCGCCCAGTTTAAAAGCCCGCAGGAAGCCGTCGAGATGGCGCAGCCGGCCATGAAGCTGACCATGGCGATCGAGTCCACCGGTGATCCCGAGTTTCTTCCGCGGCTGATTCCGTACCTGGTGAGCGAACCGCTGAGCCGGGTGATTGAAGAGCCGTTTGTTGCGGCCGTGATTCCGCCTTTGCTGGAACGGCATCGCAAGTCGATCGAAATTTTGCGCCAGCGTTCCGAATCCCGGCAGGGTACGATTTACTTCGACATCAGCGATCACGATCTCGAGGGCTACAACAAGTTCATCCCTTACTACCTTCACCCGGATTCGATCTACAGCGTGGGGCTGAGCAGCAGCAGCTTTCGTGTGAAAGTATCAGTGGGATCAAACCCATGGACCGACCGTCTAGACCTGGTGAACCTGGCAAAAATCTGCGAGCGCTATGGCGGTGGCGGACATGCCAGAGTCGGCGCCATCTCTTTTCCGCCTGATAAAGGCGATCTGGCGCGCAAGGCGGCGGCTGAGATCGTGGAGGAGCTGCGCGCTTCCGAGCATCAATAGACTGGTTCTTTAGGACTAGGAAAACACCCTAATACCCGCCTACTTCTTTCTTCAGAAAATTATCGATCCAGCATTGATGCAGAGTAGATGCTTAGGTAGCCTCACTTAAGCGCTCATCCCGGCCAAGGGATGAGGTTCAAATCAAAACCGGAGTAACGAATCGTGCAGAAGATGTTAGGGCGCGCAGCAGCTATTGCTGTCTTAATTTTTGACTTGGGGCTCGGCCTTAAGGGGATGGCGCAAAGCGCACCTCCCAAGCTGGCAGCCAAGCCGCCCGCCGCTGACACTGTGCGAGGACCTGGCAAACAGCTCACCCCAGAACAGAAATTCGTGGTGGACACGGTGAAGATGGCGGTAGCTCTGCCGGAATCAGACCAGCAGGACCGGCTGCGTGTCCTCTCCACTGCCGCCGACGTGATTTCCACGATCGACAAGAGAATGGCGAAGTCCTTCTGGACGGAAGGCGTGAACATTGAATCGGAACTGGTGCGGCTGGGCGAAACGCCCGCCGTTTCCATGATGGCGAACGGACAGGGTGACTGCTCGGCGGTCGAGAGCTTTGTGGAGAACTTGCCGGACAACGCCGCCCTTCGGGCTGAGCAGGCGTTGATCGGGGCGGTGAGCATGTGTTCCAAGCAGACGCTGGACTCGGTTTCACGAAAACTGGATGCCGCGGTGAGCAAAGGCGTGGTGCCTTCGCGCGCCCTGATGGCTACGATGCAGGCTCAAGGGGAAAGTTCCCCGTGGTCACAGGAGCATTTCGCCAAGATGTTTGCTTCGCTGCCGGATCCGCACGATAACGCGGCCGAAGCCGAGAACCTGGCGGCCATGTATGCGCAGATGTCACCGCAGGTAGCAAAAGACGTGGCGACAAAAGCGGGTCTTGAGCTCCTGCACTGGCTGGGCAAGCTGGAAGATTCACCGTTGCGAGGCCTTTCCATCAGAATTACCAATGACGCTATGCAGCAGGCGCTGGGTGATGAAGCTTACCAAAAAGCAATGCAATCGGACGTGGTGGCCTTCACCACGGTGAAGAATATGGGTCCCGACCGCGAGATCGAACGCCCGCAGGAAGACAATGTTTCCGTACTGACGGCCATGAGCAATGGAGGCGCTGACCAGACCGAGCGTCTGCGCGGCTTGCCTGCGCCGATGCGCGCCCGTGAAGCCGCTGCGGATGGCTTCGCTGCCGGCAGCTCCGGCAACAAGCAGCAGGCCGGCAAATATTTTGACGTCGCCTTCAGCGCGGCCGATGAAGTGTGGGATGCACGCACACAGCATGCGGACGTCCCCGCTAACGCCCAGCCGCCAGATGCCACGACCAAGACGAAAATGGTCTCCACTTCGGATGCCGCCTCGATTGTGCAGGAAATCAGCGAAGCCGCCGCACAGGTGGATTCAGTGAATGCACTCACGCGCGCGCAGAAGCTGCGTGACAGCTCAGCTCAGGCCATCTCCATGCTGGCGGTGGCGCGAGTTGTGGCGAGCAATAGCGTTACCAAATAGAAATTTTTCCCAACTTAACAAAACTTTGAACCTTAACCGTTGTTTTAACAGGAATGCATTGTTAGGCTATTTAAATCCCAATTCATCCGAACAGGGTCCTCAGTTGGTTCGAATCATTGATGTGGAATGCCCCAAGTGTTTGCGCCGGTTCAGGACGGTTCCGTCTGTGGTAGAGCACACCGGAGCGGTCTATTGTTCCGTCTGCGGCACGTCCATGAAAATCTCAGAACCCAAGCCAATCACCGCCCTCTCCGAGGATGATGGCGGCAGGCGCGCGGCAGCGCATCCGGGAGGCCGGCGGCGTTCCTAAAGGATGCGGGGCGGCGAAGTTTCCACCGTAGAACAGCGTCTGACGAGCACGCGGCGTGTGGCCGAAAGTCACCTGCGTCTTACGGTTTTTCCTGTTGCCACGGCGCCGGCAAATGACTAAGCTGGCGCAGACAGTGCTGCAGGAGAAGGCTTTATGTTCGTCCGCAGGTTCGGGTTTATGGCGGCGCCGGTGCTTCTAGTCTGTGTTTCCATCGGGCAACCTAACCCAGCCAGCCAGACGGCACGACAAGCCATCATCGAGATGTTTTCCGGCGGCGAAGCCGCATTCAAAAAACATCTGACGCTGGAGATGCAAAACAAAGTGGAGGAGATGACCAGGAATTCTCCTTCGGGCAGCCCCCTTCAGATGCTTGCTGCCTTGAAAACCTCCGATCCTGACAGCTTTCAGGCCTTCGATCTCGGACCTATTCTGTTTTCATTCAATAATCCAAAGCAACATGAAAGATTTGAACTGCAGATCGATAGCGAAGATCCACGCGGCAACGAAGATGTGATGGGGCTCTCTCTGCGCCTGGTGCGGAACGGCGCAGAAGAAGAGATGCCCGCCGGGCTGCGCTTTGTCGTGAACATGAAGAAGCAGGATAGCGTCTGGCGGTTGGATGCCGTTACCTTCGCGGCGACGCTGCCGATGAACGATCCCAGAATCCTGACTGAATCGTGGTGGGGGCCAGTGCTCTATTCCGCTATCAGTCCGTCGGCGGCCGACCAAAAAACCACGGTAGTAACCGAGGAGCGTCCCAAGCTGTCGCCGCTGCGCGCCGTGCGCATGATTGGCATGGCGGAGAACATTTACGCCCAGAATCATCCCGGCATCGGCTATACCTGCACCATGGCTGACCTGGTGAACGTGGGCAAGGGTCTGGATGAAGACGGCGTTTACAGATTCATGGACGCGGAATTTGCCGGCGGTACCTACAACGGCTATCGCTTCACGCTGAGCGGATGCGAGCGCAAACCGGCGCGAACTTTCCGCGTGACCGCGGAGCCGGTCGCGGGCAAAGGCGCGGCTTATTGTTCCGATCACACCAGCAGCCTGCGCTCTTCCGACGATGGCCGTGGCGTTACCTGCCTTGTCGCCGGAAAAGTAACGCAGAGGTAGATCGCGATTACTCACAGCCCCGCGTCGACGATACGAATAGCAGAAAAAGGAGGAGATTGAATCTCCTCCTTTCTCATTGGCTGTTGCCGCGTTCAAGCTGCTTGCCTTTTGCGCTCAGGGTTGTTGCACCGTCAGATTGTTGGTCACGGAAAAAACTCCAGGCACGCCGTTGGCCCGCAAGTTTGCCAGGTTCTTATCGCTTTCGTTATCCACAACGCCCGCAAGCGTTACGTTGCCGTTCCTCACGATGATGTGAATCGGAGGCAGAGCGCCCATGGCGTAGCGGAAGAGCGGGGAATTGTTGCCGAAGAGCGCATGCGCCACGGCCAGGCGGATCCGATCGTCACCCGGCGAGGGCGGCAGCACGTCAATCTGATTGTTGACCTTCTCCACGCCTTCAATTCTTTTGACGGCGTTTTCGGCTTCGCTCTTCAAAATGGGCTGGCGGACTGCGCCCAGCAAAGTTACCTCGCCGCCATTTACCTTGTACTGCAGGTTGTCAAAGATGGTGAGCTGCGGCAGCATCACCAGCTCATGGCGCACTTCGCGCGTAATTCGATCCTGCATGCGCTGCTCGCCGCCGGATTGCTGCGCGCTGCATACGGATGTGACCAGTCCAAGACTCAACATGCCAAGCAAGTAAAAAATCTTCTTCATTGTCGTCGTTCTCCCTTCCTGCGACTTTGCTCGAACCTCCTGTCTGCTTAGATGCATTCTGGTTACGGCGTGGAAACGGGGGGTCATCCGCGCTTGCCGGTGAGCAGGAAGAAGAGTTCAAACATCAGGATCAGGACCACGATAAACTCCAGCACAAAGCCACGCGACTGGTGATACTGTTCGATCATGAAATCGTAGAGTTCGTCGGCGGTGCGCAGCTTTTCCTGGACCAGCGCCTGGTAATCGGTTACGCCGATTTTCACCGCGCAGAGCTTGTAGACGCGGGCAAAGAACATGTCGCCGACGAACTTCAGCGCATTGTTGGTGCGTTCGGTCAGCTCGGTAACCTCCACCAGGATCGTCCGCAGGCGCGAGGCGGCAGAGCGCATGCGCCATCCATAGAGCAGGCCTTTTCGGCTTTCCATAAAATCGTAGACGCGCTCCATCTCGCGCGTGAGCAGCTCATCATAGTGGCGGAATTGCAGGAGCTGCGAGTTGGCGTATTCCAGCAGGCGGATGGTCGGCTCGGCGCCGCTGGGCGTATCAAAGACAAACGCCGCATTCCAGCCGGCGACGATCAGATCGTTTGGGTAATACGACATGTAGCCCTGCAGAACTTCCTTGCGCTCGCCTTCGGAAAGAAGCAGCGTCTCTCCGCGGACAATCTGGCTGATCTCCGCGCCGTGCTCCTGCAGCAGCGCCGCGGCGGTAGTGGTCCCGGCGATCGAGTGCAGATGGATGACGCAATAATCTTCGCTGAGCCATTCGTCATAGGGCTTCACCAGGGCGCCGCCGATCTTCTTGAGCCGTTCGCGGACAGTCTGCCGGCAAAGATCGTCAAACAGGGTACTGGAGATCCAGCTTCCGGCGCGCTGCTGGAGTTCGTCCCATGGGCCGGAGAAACGGTAGCGCAGCAGCAGGCTTACGACGCCGTAATCGTAGTACTGCAGCGCGGCTTCAAAATGCTCGCCGGTGGCGAGCGTAAGCGGCGGCATCTGCTCGATGACCGGCGGCCGCTCGAATCGAACATACTCCGGCGCCGGATGCTTGAACGTCGGGGAGAGCGGCGTGCCTCCGGTCAGCGGCGGCAGCCCGGAAAGACGTATCTCCTCGGCGACATCATAGAGGTTCAAAACGATGATGGAGCCTTCGACCTGGACAGACACGAAGGTATTTGACAGGAAGAGAAGGGAGAAGAGCAAATCGCCGGAATCGCGGGAATTGAGATCTCACCACGGAGGCACGGAGGAGACTAATTTAGGAAGAAGTTAGTCAAGGATAGGATCCAGGGATAGTTAAGGGTAGAGATTTGAATCCCACCCTTTCGCAAAAAGCGCGAAAGGATGGGGCACCCAGCAAAAACGCTCGCGGCTAAAGCCGGAACACTGGCGGGTCCCTTGGGCGCCTTTAAGGATTTCCCGCGCAGGACATCTGAAGGGCCGTTCTTCCACCGTGCTCCGCTGGGCCGGAGCAAACTAACTTCTGGGCGAAAAATGCCCCCCCGCCTCGTTGTGGTTTTGTCAAGATGTACTATTTCGCGCTTGTCTTTTGTGGCTGTTTTCGCCTATAATTCGAGGCGAAGAAATACCGAGAGCGGCGTCGGGGGTTGAGCAGCTAGTAACTGGCAACTAGCAACTAGCCAAGCAAAATCCAAAAGGCCTGCAACCAGTCAGTTGGTCCGCGGCGTTCCAGCCGCCTGCCATGACAAATTCCCACACAGGCTGAAGTGTGCCCGTGTGAATCGGGTCATCAGCTGATCGGGACATCGGGTCATCTGAACACCTAACCAAATCAAAATCAGCAGCTTAGAGCCATCCAAGCCGGATGGCGTTTTTATTTTCTGCCAGGAGAAAGAACGTGACCAAAGAAGAAGTGATTGCAGCCATGCTGAAGTTTGCAGCGATGCTGGATCGTGTACCGAGCCGCGACGAACTCATGAGGCTGGGCGGAGTCAAACGCCTGGACATACGCCGGCATTTTGGGACGTTGGAACGGCTGCGCAGGGAATGCAAGCTGGAGCGCGCGCCGAGGCAGAAGAGACTCGATATGGAGAGGCTGTTTCACGATTGGGGGCGGGTAGCCAGGGAGGTGAAGAGGTTACCGACAATGCAGGATTATGAGCGGCTGGGAGAATACAGCATACGGCCTTACGTGGAACGGTTTGGACGCTGGATGAATGTGCCCGCCGGAATGAAGCGCTATGCCGAGGAGCACGGGTTTGGGGAAGACTGGCTGGATGTGCTCGTCCAGATCAAACACAAGAGCGAGGGGAGGCTGGCAGGCCCGATGACGTTCGCGGGTCAGTACGCACGCACCGTACCGGGCCACGGTACTTATGGAGTCCCCATACTTTGCGGGGCCCTGGTATTTGCGCCAACGACTGAGAATGGAGTGCTCTTTCTGTTTGGGGCCATCGCTGACAAACTGGGATTTCTTGTTCTGCGGGTGCAATCGGAATTTCCCGACATTGAGGCGTTAAGAATGGTGGGGAAGGACAAGCTCCAGCGGGTGAGGATCGAGGTGGAACAGGAGAGCAAGAATTTCCTGAAGCACGGGCACGATCCGAATGGGTGCGATCTGATTGTGTGTTGGGAAGACAACTGGCCGGAGGCGCCGGTGGAGGTGGTGGAATTGAGCAAGGCGATCGGGAGCCAGCGATCAGCAATCAGCCAAAACAAACCCAAAACCTTACCGCGGATGAACACGGATGAACGCGGATAAGAAAATGAATCAAAAAGCACGCAGGCGAGGGCGGCTGCGGTCCACAGGCGAGCGGCACCTCATCCCGCGCAAGCCAAAACCGAGCTTGCCGGGGACCCCGACATCGCGGGCAATCGCCGGAATCGGCAAGGCAAAAACTCACCACTGATCAACACTGATGACACTGATCGAAATTCAGATGTGACTCCATTGGTTTCTCCGCGTCTCTGCGTCTCCGCGGTGAAAGTCTTTTTGTTGTAGTCACTCACAGAGTCACTCACCCATAAAACGCCGCGTCATACGTAATCGGCAGCGCGATGACCGCTTCGCAACCGGTACGGTCGCGGCGGTTGGAGAGTTGCAGCACGCCGCCGTGGGCTTCGGCGATCTGGCGGCTCAGGATCAGTCCGATACCGCTGCCGCCGTGCTTGGTGGTGAAGAAGGGAACGAAGAGATTGTCAGAGTTCAGAAGGCCGGGGCCCTGGTCGAGAACGTAGATCTCGACGCTGCGTGCGTTGGTGCGCCAGCCGACTTCGACCGAGCCCGGGTGTTTGAGCGAGGGATCGAGCGAGGCGTCGGCGGCGTTGCGGATCAGGTTGATGAGCACCTGCTCGATCTGGTCAGGGTCGGCGTCGATCGAGACGTTAGGACCGTCGAGCATTTTGACCTGCAGGCGGCGCTTAACCGACGCGGCGCGCTGGACCAGCGGCCCCACTTCCATACGGGTGCGCGAAGGCGAGGGCATACGCGCCAGCCGGGTATAGGCCTGCATGAAGCGGTTGAGCGATTCCACGCGGTTTTCGATCACGCGGAGGCCCTGTTGCATGTCCTGCACAAACCAGTCCGGGAGCGCGGCACGCACGGTGAGCGATCCGAGCGTCCCGGCGATGGACTTGATGGGCGCCAGCGAGTTGTTGAGTTCATGGCCCAGCACGCGGATGAGCCGCTGCCACGCCTGGCGTTCTTCTTCGCGCAGCGCGCGGCTGAGGTCGGAGATGATGAGCAGCTCGTGAGGCACGCCGTTTTCGCGAAACGCGGTGTGGCTGACAGCCCAGCGTCCATGCTTGCCGGGGAAGGTCATCTGCACGGTTTGCGGGCCGGGCGACTGCAGAAATTCTTCCAGGCCCAGTTCTTCGGCGGTGAGGCCGAGCATGCGCGGAGCGATGCGTCCCATGAGCTGCTCGCCGGCGCGATTGACGATGCGAAGACGCTGCTGCTGGTCAAAGGTGAAGACAGAGACGTCAATTTCCATCATTACTTTCTTGAGCAGCGCCGTGGCTTCCAGAGCGCTGATCTTCTGCTCTTGCAGCCGCATGGCCAGCGAGTTGATTTCAAAGATCAGGTCGGCGAGGGAGTCTTCGCGTCCGCCGCCGCGGATGCGGAAAGAAAAATCCTCTTCGCGGATGGCGGCCACCATGTTGGAAAGAGTCTGCATCGGGCGGATGACAAGCGAGTGCAGCATGGAGCTGCCGATCATCCAGGCCAGCGCGATGAAGAGCGTGACCGTCCATTTGAGTTCGATCGAGTACTTTCCCACCCAGAGAAGAATTTCCGCCACAATGGCGCCGGGAAGGCTGATGAGGAGCGTCATCAGAAGGATGCGCGTATCGAAGCTTAGCTTGATCCGTTGGTGCGGCGGTTTTCGAACGAATTGAAGATGCGGATCAGAAGCCATACTTTTGCATGCGACGATACAGCGCGCTTCGGCTTAATCCTAGCGCATCCGCCGCATGGCTGATGTTTCCAGAGTGCTTGGCCAGAGCTTTGCGAATCAACAGCGATTCCACTTCCTCCAGGCTCATGTCTTCAATTTTGCCCGGGGTGGCTTTGTCGGCTTCAAGACCCAGGTCGGCGGCGTGAATTTCTTCGCCCGTTGACATCAGCACGGCGCGCTCGGTGGAGTGGTCCAACTCGCGCACGTTTCCTGGCCAGAGATGGCCGAGCATTTTTTCGAGTGCGGCTGCGTCAAAACCCTTGACCGGCTTCCGGTATCGCTGTGCGTAGACTTTGAGAAAATGCGTGGCCAGCAGCGGAATATCCTCTTTGCGCTCGCGCAGCGGAGGAATGTGGAGTTCGACGGTGTTGAGCCGGAAGAGCAGGTCAGAACGGAAGCGGCCTTCCGCGCTCTCTACTTTCAGGTCGGCGTTGGTGGCGGAGAGCACGCGGACATCGACTTTGTGCGTCTTGGAAGAGCCGACGCGCTCCATCTCCCCGGTTTCGAGCACGCGCAGCAGCTTGGCTTGCTGCTTGAGGGGCACGTTGGCGATTTCGTCGAGAAACAGAGTGCCGCGGTCGGCCAGTTCGAAGCGGCCGACCCGATCGGCTCGAGCATCGGTGAAAGCGCCTTTGATGTGACCGAACAACTCGCTTTCGAAAGTCCCTTCCGGCAGGCCACCTGTGTTTACAGTGATCATAGGCCGCCCGTTGCGCGACGAAAGAGCATGCAGCGTAAGGGCGACGACTTCTTTCCCCGTGCCGTGCTCGCCTGTGATCAAAACGTTGGCGTCGCTGGGACCGATGCGCGACATCAAGGTCAGCAAAGGCTCCATGGCTTTCGATTCTGCAATAAAGACCGGTCGATTCTGAGCGCGCAGCAAACTGTTTTCGGCTTCCAGCCTCTCCGCGCGGCGCATGGTGCGGTAGAGATCAACCTGGTTGCGAATGATGCTGAGCAGCCGGTGATTGTCCCAGGGCTTTTGGACGAAGTCGCGCGCCCCGCGACGCATGGCCTCGACCGCCAGCTCCACGCTGCCCCACGCCGTCATCACGATGATTGGAAGCTTGCTGTCCGCCGATTGCACCCGCGAAATCAGGTCGATGCCTTCCTGCCCGGAAGTGGTATCACGCTGGTAGTTCAAATCCATCAGCATGATGTCGAATTCGTTGGTCTGCACAGCTTCCAGCGCAGCGCCAGGGCTGCTGACGGTCTCAGTGATATAGCCTTCAGCTTTCAGCAGCAAACGCAGTGCTTCCCGTACATCCGCTTGATCGTCGGCCACAAGGATCCTCACCGGCTCCGTTCGTGTAGCCGCAGTGCCCAGCAGTTCTTGTGCTTTCGTAGACAAGGCTTATTCTTTACTCGAGAGAATCTTTTGCCAGAATGTTTTCCGCGTCACGATATCCAGCGCTCGTTCAAGCGGTCGCGCTGCCGGGGACAGTCGACGAGTCATCCACAATCCAGCCGTCTTTCAATTGGATGATCCGATTTCCGTATGCTGCATTCGCCTCGGAATGCGTCACCTGGATAATCGTGGTTCCTTGCTCATTGAGGCGACGGAATAATTCCATGATTTCTTTCGCCTGTCCGGAATGCAGATTCCCCGTAGGCTCGTCGGCCAGGATCAGCTTCGGGTTCCCGGCTACCGCTCTGGCCACGCCGACCAGCTGCTGCTGTCCGCCCGACAGCTGATTGGGATAAAGATCTTTTTTTCCCACGATCTGAAAGCGATCCAGGATATCCGCCACCATCGAAGCGCGTTGCGCCCGCGGAATATCGCGATAGGACAAAGGAACGTCAATATTTTCCTGCACCGTCAGATTGTCCAGCAGGTGATAGCTCTGGAAGACGAAGCCCACGTAGCGCCGATTCAATTCCGCCCGCTTCTTGCGTTCGAGCTTGTGCACTGCCTGTTCGGCAAACACGTATTCGCCCGCCCAACCGTCGTCCAGCATGCCGACGATGCTCAACAGCGTTGTCTTGCCGGCGCCCGAGGGCCCCATGATGGTCACAAATTCGCCCTCTTTGACATTGATGTTGATGCGGCGCAGCAGCCATACCGTTCCCGCCGGGCTCTTGATGGTTTTTTCCACGTTGCGTAGTTGAATCATTTGTTCCTTTTTCAAAAGCGCTGTGTGATCAATCAGCTTCGACTCAAGCAAATACTGGATTTGCTCAGCAAATTTGCTAATCGGGTAATTTGGTAAATTGGCAATTCAAAACCCGAGACTGCCGATCTTTCATTCGATCGCGTGCTCGTCTATTCGAGACAGAACACCCCCTATCCCTTTCATTTACCAAGTTACCAATTTACCCAATTACCAACTTGTCTTCATTGTCTCATTCATAGCGCAAAGCCACCATGGGATCGACTTTGGTGGCGCGGCGAGCCGGAATGAAACTTGCCAGCAATGCAATTCCGGCAAGGATGGCTATTACCAGCGCCATCGACGTCGGATCATTGTGGCCAATCCCGAACAACATGGAGTTCAAGGCGCGGCTGCTGAGCATCGCCGCCGGCACGCCGATCAGAACGCCTGCAATCACCAGTCTACCTGCTTCGCTCAGCACCATGAGCAGCACGCTCCCCCGCCGGGCCCCAAGGGCCATGCGTACGCCGATCTCGCGCGTGCGTCCGGCAACAGAGTATGAAAGTGTTCCATACAGTCCTATCGCGGCGAGCAGCAGCGCCAGTCCAGCGAAGAAACTGGAAAGCCGGGCGATCAGGATTTCCTGCCCGATCATCCTCTCTGTGAGCTTGTTCAGCGGGCTGACGGTGTAAACCGGAACGTTGGCGTCGAAATTCTTCAGCTGTTCGCGAACCGCCTTCGTGATTGCGCCCCCATCGCCCGAGATCCTGAGTTCAAAATGAATTCTTGCATTGCCGGCGATCAGCTGTGTTGCCGGCACATAGAAGCGCGGCCGGATCGGGGCCCGTATCTGGTGGTCTCGCGCATCACGGGCTACACCGACTATCTCCACCGGCTGGTTATTGACCTCCAGCTTCCGCCCGATCGGATTTCTTCCTGCGAGATACATTCTCGCCATCGTCTCATTGATGACCGCCACTTTTGTGGATGCTGCGGTATCCTGGGCGTCGATATCGCGTCCGACCAGCAATGGAATGCCGACCGTGCGGAAGTAATCCGCGCCCACCTGATCGTAGGAAGCCACAGGATCGTCTTTGCCGTTGCCGGTATAGCCCTCCACCTTGAGTGAGGTATCTGACTCACTCCCGCTGAACAGTCCGTTTTTGGAGTACGTAGCACCACGTACGCCGGGAATGGCGGCAAACCGCGCGCTTAACTCACTGCCGAACTGGGCAATTCGCTCGTTGTGATAGCCCCCGGAGATCGGATCAGTGGAAACAATCAGCAGATGATCGCGTTCGTAGCCAAGATCGACCCGGCGGATATTCTGCACGCTGCGCACCAGCAATCCCGCGGCAAACAGCACCAGCAGAGAAAATGTCACTTGGGCGCTGACCATGGCCCGGCTCCAATTCCATTTGCCCTTAGCCTGCCCTGCAAGCTGAACACCGGCCTTCAAGGTTGGCACCACGGCCACGTCTCGTGAACGCAAGGCAGGAACCAAACCGAACAGAATACCCGTCAAAAGGCAGACTGCTGCTGTAAAAAGAAAAACGCGCAGGTCAGGAGCTGCTTCAAGCTTGTCATTGTCGCTCAGCGTCAGCAACGCTGCGGTGCCCCAGTGGGCGACCAGCAGTCCCAGCAGCCCACCGGCAAAAGCGAGGAGCACGCTTTCCGTCAACAGCTGCCGGACCACCCGCCAGGGCGCTGCACCAATCGCCATACGGACAGCAATCTCTCTTTCCCGTCCAGCAGCGCGCGCCAGAAGAAGATTGGCCACATTCACGCACGCGATCAGCAACACGAGTCCCACAATGCCAGTCAGCAGGTACAAAGGCGTCTGGAAGTCGCCGCGTAATTCTGAGAAGCCACCGCCTCCCCCGCTGACCTGGATTTTAGCCTGCCGCAGATTCTCGCGGTCGTCCTTGTTTAGCTTTGCTCCCAGAGGGCCGTTTACCAGCTGTTGCAGAAGCAGATTCAGGTTGGCTTGCGCCTGTTCTATGGAAACTCCAGGCCGCAGCCGCGCTATGCAGTGTAGCCACGATGCGTTGTAATTCTCCAGCCATTTCCTGCCCGGGATCAACTGCTCTTGCATGGTTACAGGCACCCAGATTTCCTGCTGGTCGCCCACCGTGTCGCCGAAAAAGCCGGCTGGAGCAACGCCGACAATGGTGAACTGCGTGTCATTCACCCTGATTGTGCGCCCAACAGCGCCGGGGTTCTGCCCCAGGTTCTCCGTCCAGAACGCATAGCTGACCACCGCCACCGGATTCCCGCCGGGAGCCGTATCATCGTCGGCCGTCAGAACGCGTCCGTAGAGCGCATTCACACCTAGTACAGAAAAATAGTTTCCACTTACCAGCGTTCCCAGGGCATTGGCGGAAATTCCTCCCTTGCTATCACCTGTTGTGACCCGCAGACGGTGCGCCTCACCGGATGCCAACATGCCTGAGAAAACCTGGTTACCCGAGCTCAGATCGCGGTACAGGGGATGCGAGAATAAATCCACGCGCGGATCTCCCTGCGATTGATGGTGTACGTCGATGGGATCGCCTACCACCACCAGTTGTCCTGGATCTTTCACCGGAAGCATCTTCAGCATTACCGCATTGACCAGCGTGAAGATCGCGGTATTCGCGCCGATCCCCAATGCCAGGGTTAGAACCGCAACGGTGGTGAAGGCAGGATTCTTGCGCAACATACGCAAGGCATAGCGGAGGTCTTGAATCAATGTCACCATAGACTCTCTCTGGTCCTGAGTTCGTCTGAAGAGCGGCCGTGATGTCCGGTGGTTAAAGTTGGCTGGTGGTTGCGCCGGTATCATGCAGTGCGCCCAGAGCCCAGGCCGCGTTTTTGCGCGCTTCAGATTGCGGAGAGGTCTTCAAGACCTTGATCAGAGGCTCAATGGAAGGATGCCCAATGTTCACCAGCGCTGCAGCCACTTCTTCGCCCAGCGTCATCTTGTCCAGCCGGCGAGGCCGGTACTTTCCCGGATCAACCTCGCTTATATCGCCCAGAAGTTCCAGCAACGGATCCACGGCCAGGGCGGCTGCGGCATGTTGCTGTCCCAGCCAATAAGCTGCTGCGGCTTTTTGCTGAGGCTTGCCGGACTTGAGCAGGGCAATATGCCGGGCCATTTGATCGTCGCCACCCGGCGCGGGATTCGTGGAACGCTTGGACCCGAAGCCCATTAGGACCAGCAGAATCATTCCCACACAGAGGGAAAAACCGGCCTTTTTGAGTTCACGCATGCCCAACTCCCTGTGAAGAACCTTGAGCCTTTGCTTTCTGACAGATCGTTCGCTGCAGGATTTCTTGCCCTGTTTCCAAGGCAAAAACTAAATCGCACTTTTTGGGCCGAAATGATACTTCATCTAAGTAGTTGAAAATAATAGTCTAACTTGATTCAAATGTCGGTCTGAACCGTTCCCGGGTGTTCGCTAATGCAATGCGCTGTTCGGAAACGAACACACCGTTTCCATTCAGAATCCGGTTTGCCGACCGCCGTTCATCTTTACCCTGTGAACGCGATATGATGTTTTCTAACCCTGATGGATCAAGACCTTACAAATCTGAAAGATGACATGATTGCCTTCATTGAGGGTCATGGCCTGCGCCGCTTCAGCGCCTACGTAAGCGACGACGTCGCCAGTGTGCCTTGGTTGTCCGATGAAGACCACCCCGATGCCTGGAAAGACTTTGTCGAACTGGCCAAGGCGTCCAATGCCAGCTTCGTCACCATGAACCACGTCTCGCTCGATAAGGAAGACGTCGATTTGCTGGTCAACCGGCTCCAGGAAATTGAGTACATGAACGAAGAAGACCTGGAGGAGGCAGGCTGGCTGCGCAGCTTCGTCGGCAAGGTCGGCTACGTGCAGATCGGCTTCCCCTGCCAGGGCGTCATGTTTCTCTATGAGGTCTCAACCCCGTGGTACGAAACCTATCAACGCCTGGAAACCGCCGCCGACGACTATGACGGCATTCTGATCGACGAGGATCAGGAAGAAGAGTAACGCCTGCTTGCTCGCTCGAACAACTTAGCTCACTAAGGGAGTTTTCTGATTTTCAAGAATTCAGGCAATTCGTTGCCTGATGCAATAATCCCTTCTTAAATACTCGTCATCCCGACGGCCGTCAAGCGTGCGCCCAACTGACGTTCTTAATATCCCGCCGCTTTAGTGGCTGAAAGCTTCAGCGCCGCAGGCGCGAAACAGCCTGGCCCAGGCGCGTAACACGGTCCGCAGGTTACGCTTCGATGGATCAGCCCGAAGGGCGAAATAGCCTAGCCCAGGGCGTAAGCCCTGGGTAATGGTAAATGGTATGGCGGAGCCCCGTAGGTGGCGACACACACTCATGTTGTAAGATGGCCGCCCGTTCCCGAGGCAAGAGAATGTCCCACAGCTACGCACAAAACCACATCCATCTGGTTTTCAGCACCAAGAATCGCCTGAAACTCATCTCCAAAGATCTCCAACCGCGGCTATGGGCCTATGTTGCCGGAATCTGCAAAAACCAGAACATGCTGGCATTTGCTGTGGGCGGGATCGAAGACCACATTCATGTGCTCTTTCGCTTACCTCCTGCGACTACGCTCGCCAGCGCAGTAACCCTTATCAAATCGAATTCTTCAAAATGGGTTCGTGCAAAAGGAATTAAATTCGCATGGCAAGAAGGTTATGGTGCATTTGCTGTTAGCTCATCCCATGTCTCGACGGTCATTAAATACATCGACAATCAAGAAGCACATCATCGCATATTCACCTTTGAACAGGAATTTGTTGCCATGCTGAAAAAACACGGCATTTCGTATGATCCAGAACACGTCTTTGATTGATTCCGTGTCGCCACCTACGGGGCTTCCATTGGCGGCTTCACGTTTACCCAGGGCTTACGCGCCTGGGCTAGGCTGTTTCGCCCTTCGGGCTGCGGCAACGAACAGTTTTGGATCTCCGGGTACACGCAACAGCGTCTCGCTGATATTGCCGGACTGCGCTATAAATGAATGCATGCGCTGGTCCTTCCCCAATCCCGATCCTGCTCAGATCGAAGCTCTCCGCGCTGAGGCCAAAGTCTCTCCTCTGATCGCCCGGCTCCTGTTCCTCCGTGGCATAACCGCCGCCAACGCTCTGCGCTATCTTTCGCCATCGCTCAATGATCTGCACTCGCCGTACCTGATGCACGGCATGAGCACGGCCATCGAGCGCATCAGCGCCGCCATCGCCAACAGGGAAGGGATCCTGATCTACGGCGACTATGACGTTGACGGCACCTCCGCCGTCGTCATACTCAAAACCGCCATTGAACTCTGCGGCGGCGCTGCCGACTTCCACGTCCCCCACCGGATCAAAGAAGGCTACGGGATCAAAGACGATGTCATCGCGCGCGCGGCTGCCGCAGGAATTAAAGTTGTGATCAGCGTGGATACAGGAATCCGCGCCTTTCATGCGGCAGAGACAGCGCGACGGGTCGGCCTGGATCTTATCGTCACCGACCACCACCTGCCGGAAGCGCATGAAGGCGTGCCCGATGCGCTGGCGGTTCTCAATCCCAATCAGCAGGGTTGTGACTATCCGTGCAAAGAGCTGTGCGGCGCCGGCGTCGCCTTCAAGATTGCGCAGGCGCTCTTTGCCAAATTCAAGGATGCGGCTGACCAGGCTCGCCTGGTTCCATCTTTTCTCAAGATGGTCGCGATAGCCACCATCGCGGATGCTGTTCCACTGGTCGGTGAAAACCGCATCATTGCCCGACTTGGTCTGGAAGGTTTGCGCCGGCCGGCAAACAGCGGCCTCAAAGCGCTGTTGGAGGTCTCCGGGCTCAATGATGGTCGCGCCCTGGCTGCGGGCGACGTCGGCTTTCGTCTGGGACCGCGTATCAACGCCGCCGGACGCATGGATGTAGCGCGGGATGTGATTGAACTCTTTACCTCGAGAGATCAGGCACGTTGCAAAGAGATTGCCGAAAAGCTGAACCAGCTCAACCTTGAACGACAGGAAGAAGAAGCACGGATCGTAGCCGCGATCGAGGAACAGTTGGCCGCCGAGCCGGATCTCACCGGTAAATTCTGCATGGTCTTTGACGGCGATGGCTGGCACCGCGGCGTGGTCGGGATCGTCGCATCGCGTGTGGTGGAAAAAACGGGACGGCCGGCGCTTGTAATCGCTAGAGAAGGTGAAGAGGCACACGGCTCCGGGCGTTCGATCTCAGCTTTTCATCTGCTCGATGCCCTGGAGTCCTGCCACGAACTCTTTACCCGGTTCGGCGGACACGAACACGCCGTCGGCTTTGCCCTTCCCAGCAGAGACGTTCCTGCCTTAAAGCAGCGCTTGAATATTTACGCACAGACGAAACTCACGCCGGAAGATCTGATCCCCCAACTCTCGGTCGATGCTGAGATCCATCTCACCGCAATTACGCCGGAATTGTTTCATCAATTGAGCCGTCTCGAACCCTTTGGCCAGGGCAATCCTGTGCCGGTTTTTTCCAGCCGGTGCGTCAACCTGTTGCTGCCTCCGAAGATTCTGAAGGAGAAGCACATCAAAATACGGGTCAACCAAAAACTCAAGGATTCCAAGCCCAGCTTTAATTATGAAGCCGTGGGCTGGCGCATGGCGGAGCGCCTGCAATCTGAACCTCTCGAGGCCGGTGACATGCTTGACGTTGCTTTCACCATCGGCATGAATGATCACCCTGATTTTGGTGGCTTGGAGCTTACCCTGGAAGACTTTCGAAAAAATATTCCGGCCTCCATTCCCGTTTGCAGCCAGGGCCCGGTCGCGTTATAGTCCGGGATATGCCGGAGAATCTATTCTGCTCCAAGTGCGGCGCCCAGAATCCAAGTTCGTCGCAATTTTGCCAAAAATGCGGTAATGCTTTGTGGCCGGCCGGCTCACAGCAGCCGGTGCAATCGGCAACGCCAGCCTACGCTCCGCAACCCGCTTACGCTCCGCCCATGGCATTTGCTCCGTCTTCACCGTATGGCGGGTTTTGGATTCGCTTTCTGGCTTACATCATTGATCGCATCATCCTCAGCACTGTTGCGGCGCCGTTCTATTTCATCCTGGTTCTGCCGCGGATACTTCCCATCATTGAAGATGCACAGAGAAACCAGGAGCCACCTTCGCCGGAAATGATCGGCACGATTATCGCGTCGGCAGTCCTCTATGGTTGCCTATTTCTGCTGGGAGCATGGCTCTATGATGCCTTGCTGACATCGTCCGCCTGGCAGGGAACGGTCGGCAAGAAAGTTCTGCGCCTCAAAGTAACGGATGAAGCCGGCAACCGGATCAGCTTTGCCCGCGCCACCGGAAGATTCTTTGGCAAGATCGTATCCACGCTGATCATGTATATCGGCTTTATCATGATCGCCTTCACCGATCGCAAGCGCGGCCTGCATGACATGATCGCGGGCACGCTGGTGATGAAGTATTGAATTCTGCCGGTTCGCTCATTGCCGCATCAGGCGCGGACAATTACCATTAGGGGCAGATGGCCCTCGATCCCAGGAATATACGAAGAATCTTTGCCGCCGCCGCGGTCTTGATCATATTGATTGTCGCGGCCGTATACATCCGCGGCATCCTGCGATCGCACGTCGACTTGCCACACACCACAAAGAACATTACTCCCGGCATACAGGTTGCCACCGGCTTCACCTACTCCCATTCAGAAGGCGGCAAGACGCTGTTTACCATCCACGCTGCGAACGTGCAGCAATACACGGGAAGCGGCAAAGCCGCGCTGCATGACGTCAGCATTATCGTCTACGGACGCAACCAGGACCGCTCCGACCAGATTTACGGTGCTGATTTTTCCTATGATCCCGCCGCGAAGATCATCACGGCGGAGGGCGACGTGCGCATCGACCTGGAAGCCAGTTCGGCCAGCGGTACCGATCAGACGCCCGCCGCGGAAACACGCAACCTCATCCACGTAAAGACCAGCGGGCTCTCCTTCAATGAAAACACCGGGATCGCCCAGACCCCGGCGCTCATAGAGTTCCGCGTACCGGAAGCCAATGGTTCAGCCGTCGGAGCCACCTACGATTCGCACGGCGGGGTACTTACGCTCAAGTCAGCTGTAAAAATCACCACTACCGGCAAGCGCAAAGCCACCATCACCGGTCGCACGGCGACCATCACCAAAGACCCAAGCAAAGTCATTCTGCAATCGGCCAGAGTAGAGCAGCCTCAGAACACGATCTCGGCAGATAAAGTCACTGTCTTCATGCGTGACGACAACAACGTCGATCACCTTACCGCCTCCGGCAATCTGCAGGCGACCAGGGAGGGCCCCAAGGGTTATGACCTGCATGCTGCCGAAGGTGAAGTGATGATGGCGGATGCCAATCAGGCCCGCTCCGGTACGCTTTCTGGCGGCGTTACCTTCACCGGCCGCGGCGATTCGCCCGCGGAAGGCAAGGCGCAGCAACTATTTCTTACCTTTGGTCCTGAGAATCGCCTGGCCAAAGCGCGCGCGGAAAATGCCGTGCAACTCAAGCAGGGTTTACCTGGAAAATCGCAGGAGCTTCGCGCCAACGCTGTCGATGTCGTTCTCACCAAGGATGGCAGGCGGCTGGAGAAGGGAAGCACCTCATCCGGTCCGGCTGAAATCGTCATGGATAAAGCCGGAGAAAAGACCACCATCAGCGCCGGCCGGTTTGAAACCACATTCAATGCCCAGAATCGTCCTTCATCTCTCTATGGCACGCCCGATACAAAGATTGTTGATTCCGCGCCCGGCAAGCCTGACCGCATTCTCACCGCGCGAGAATTACGAGCCAAATTCGATGACAAAGGCGAGATCGTCTCTGCCGAGCAATCTGGCGACTTCCACTATCAGGAGGGCACGCAGACCGCAACCGCCGAACGCGCCGACTATCGCGCAGCCGACGAGACCATCGGGCTCACAGGCTCTCCTCGTGTTATCGATTCGGCCTCCGGCACTCTTACCGCCGATTCAATCCAACTCAACCGCAAAACCCGGAATGCTTTTGCCCAAAACAATGTCAAAACCACCTACACCGGTCTGAAGGCGCAGCCCAACGGCGCCATGCTCGGCGGAAGTGATCCTGTCCACGTAACCGGCACGTCCATGATCGCCAGCACCGCCAGCGGCGTCGCTCGATACACTCAGGGCCGCTTATGGCAGGGATCCAACATCGTAGAGGCGCCGAGTATCAGCTTTGATCGTAACCACCGCAGTCTCCAGGCGCAGGGCGACCAGACCAGTCAGGTTGCATCAGTTTTTGTGCAAAAGGGTAAGGATGGCAAGCTGACCCCGGTCAACGTGAGCTCTGACCGGCTCTCTTATGTCGATTCAGACCGCAAAGCGGTCTTCGCCGGCAGGGTTCTGGTAAAGGCTCAAGACACCACCATCAATGCTGATCACGTCGATGTGATCCTCCTACCCAAGGGCGCCCAGCAGGAAGCGCAAGGCGCGAGTCAACTGGATCGTATTGTGGCGCAAGGAGATATTCATATTCAGCAGGCTGGCCGGAGGGCAACCGGCAATCAACTCGTATACACCGCGGCCGAGGACAAAATGGTCCTTACCGGCACGGAAGGTCATCGCCCTAGCATTTTTGATGCCGAACGGGGCGAAATCTCAGGTGATTCGTTGACTTTTTTTACTCATAATGGTAGGGTGCTCGTAGGTAGTGGAGAAACTTCCCAAACCCAAACTCCAACGATTCGAGACGCGAGCAAGAAGTAGATGCAGACTCTGGCCACGGACGACATCGCGAAATCGTACCGCGGGCGCAGGGTGGTAAACGGCGTCAGCCTTCATATCAATCAAGCTGAAGTAGTAGGGTTGCTGGGGCCTAATGGAGCCGGCAAAACCACCACTTTCTACATGACTGTAGGCTTGGTGCCCCCTGACAGCGGCCGCGTCCTGGTGGACGGGCAAGATATCTCTGACGTTCCCATGTACCTGCGGGCCCGGAACTACGGAATCAGCTACCTTCCCCAGGAACCTTCGGTTTTTCGCAAGCTCACGGTGGAAGAGAACATCATGGCCGTCCTGGAAGTCCAACCGATTTCGTGGCAGGAGCGCCGGCGCAAGCGTGACCAGCTGATTGACGAATTGGGCCTCGGCCATATCCGCAACAACATGGGATATGCGCTCTCCGGCGGTGAGCGTCGCCGTGTTGAGATCGCGCGTGCCCTCTGCATCGCGCCAAAGTTTATCCTGCTCGACGAGCCGTTTTCCGGCATCGATCCGATTGCCGTGCTCGACCTGCAGAAAATCATTTTCGATTTAAAAGGCAGCGGCATCGGCGTTCTGATTACCGATCACAACGTACGGGAGACGCTTTCGGTTACGGACCGCGCCTACATCATCAATGAAGGCCGAATCTTCCGTACCGGCACGCCGGAACAGCTGGGAAACGATCCAGAAGTAAAGCGGGTCTACCTGGGAGAAAGTTTTTCGTTTGTGTAGCGAGGGCGAAGCAGCGGAGTGGTGCGGAGCCCTTAAAAGGAACGGTGTTAAGTGAAAGTTTTCGCTTTGTAAGATGAAAAAATCGGTGCGAGACGCTTATCAACAGCGGTTTATTTGGTAAGTTGGTCGTAAGCGCGCAGGAAAAGCTCAAATTACGACGGTACTCTTTCAGGCTGAGGCTTGAAGTGCCATAGTGAAAGCAAAAAAATACACGGATGGTATTACTCCAGAACAAACTGAACCTGAGAGTCTCGCAAAAGCAGATTCTTACGCCTGGCCTGGTCCAGATGGTGAGCGTGCTCGCGCTCAACAAGCTGGAGCTGCGCGAGATGATCAATACTGAGATGGTTGAGAACCCTGTTCTGGAAGAGCTGGATTCGTCGGTTCCACTGCTGGATGAAGTCGCGGGCCGCGAAGAAGCGCAAGATCGCCAGGACGCCCAGGAAATCAAGGACAAAGAGACCCCGCCTGAGGCCGACAAAAAAGACCCGTTCGACGAAATTGATTTCGGTTCTTTCTTCAAGGATTATCTCGATCCGGGTTATCGCAATTCTGCCGATCTCGAAGAGATTGAGCGCCCTTCATTTGAGAATTTTCTCTCCAAGCCCGGCACGCTCACAGATCACCTGATGTGGCAGCTTGGTTCTGTAACCGTCCGGCCCGCAGTGCATGCCGCGGCCGAACTGGTAATCGGCAACCTGAATGAGGATGGCTACCTGACTGCGTCAGAAGACGAATTGATGGGTGTCGCGCACGAGCAGTTGGCAGGCGAAGAATCATCCGCAGAAAACGCTTTATCTGAAGAACCCTCAAACGGGGATCCGGCTGAGCCTTCGCATCTTGAGCTCGTGGTATCGCATGAACCGCTGCCGGAAGCCGTAGCCGCGGAGAAACGCAATGGTCTGGCGCCGGTGCTGCAGTTCACCCGTGAGGATCTGCGTGAAGCCGTTGCGCTGATCCAGCAGTTCGACCCGGTCGGGGTCGCCGCGCGCGACCTGCGTGAATGCCTGGTGGCCCAGCTGGAACATCTGCTCAAGACCCGCGAAATGGAGGGCTCTGACGATCCGGAAAACGACCAGGTCGTGGAAGATGCTCTCAAAATCGTCGACAAGCAGCTCCACTTCCTGCAGAACAAGCAATACAAAGAGATCGCCAAGGCGATTGCCCGCCCGCTGGAAGCTGTCATTCAGGCGCACGAGTTTATCCGCACGCTCGATCCCAAGCCCGGTCTGCGTTATAACAAGACCGAGCCCAAGCTGATTGAGCCGGACGTTGCTTTCGTGAAGCACGGCGACGAATACCTGGTCCTGATGAACGACGAAGATCTGCCGCAGCTGCGCGTCAGCCCCACCTACCGGCGCATGCTGAATCAGGATGGCGGCGTGGAACGCGACGTCAAGTCATATGTGAAAGAGCGCTACAAATCCGCCGTGCAGCTGATCAAGAACATTGAACAGCGCCGGCAGACCATCCTGAAGGTTTGCTACGCCATCATCGGCCGCCAACGCGATTTCCTCGACCATGGCATTGACCAGCTCAAGCCCATGATGATCAAGGAAGTGGCGGAAGAAATCGGCGTTCATCCTTCGACCGTGAGCCGCGCCGTTGCCAGCAAATATGTGCACACCTCGCAGGGCGTCTTCGAACTGCGCTACTTCTTTTCCGAGAGTGTGCAAGGTCCTGAAGGCGCGGGAACTTCGCTGCTGATCCTGAAGCGGCGGGTCAAGAAGCTGATCGAAGAAGAAGATCCGGCGCATCCGCTAACCGACGATCAGATTACTCGCATCTTACAATCCCAGGGTATTCAAGTCACGCGCAGGACCGTGGCCAAGTATCGCGAGGACATGAAGATTCCCAGCACACATCAAAGGAGGGTCAAGAGCTAGACTCGGGATCGCGGCCCTATCCGTGCCGGCGTTTCCGAAACAAGACGTTACAGCCGCCTGTACCGTGCCGATATACTCCCAGGCAACGGCAGACGACTCTGAGTGGCAAACACTTCAGGAGGGAGTCAATGAACGTCGAATATACTGGCCGGCAATTTGAAATCACTCCTATCGCTCGCAAGCAGGTCGAAGGCGGGCTTGAAAAAATCCAAAAAATTTTAGGCAGCAATTTTGAGTCGCACGTGATCCTGTCCATGGAGAAACGGCGTCACATCGCGGAAATCACCGTAACGGTGCGCAATCACCCGCCCATCGTCGGCCTCTCGGAGGCCGCGGACATGACGACGGCAATTGGCGGGGCTCTCGACCGCATCGAACGGCAGGCTGTGAAATACAAAACACGCTGGAGAAGCAAGAAGCGCCAGGCGCGAAAAAAGATGGAGCAGGCGGAAGGCCAGCAGGAGCAGCTTTCCGTGGCTATCGCCGTGGGCGGAGACTTGACCACAGCAGTGCCGGTCAAGGTCCACAGCTTCCCGAACGTAGTGAGAATCACTGAGGCGCATGTGACCAAAAGCTCTGACTCGGTCTCCTTTAAGCCGCTTACTCTGGAAGAAGCTGTTAAAGAAGCCGAATTCCGCGATCGAGAAGTATTCGTCTTTCGCGATCCTCAGGGCAAGGTCAAGGTGCTGCACCGCAAGAAAGACGGCAAACTGGAACTGATCGAAGCACCATAGTCTGCCGCAGTTTCGGAGTACAAAAAAGGGGCGTTCACAGCGCCCCTTTTTGTTGTGCCGCTTCGCTCCATGCCTTTCCAAAATCTTCAGGTCCCCCATGTCATCCCGAGCCGCGCCACCTTTGCGGCCCTGGCCCTTGACGATCTGCAGCGCGGGCGAGGGATCGGCTCCGCTGCTGTAATGGGAATGGAAATCTTTGCCCATGAGATGCGCGGGAGCAGATTCCTCGGCCTCGCGCCAAAAAAATGCAGCAAAAGGATTGCAGCAATCAGGCTCAGCCTCGGAGCGCTGATGAATGGGTTTCCCATGGCTGCAGAAGCCAAGCCGTAAGCAATTACAAGAGAGTTGTGAAGAATCAGTCCCCTGATTTCCGGATCTGCTCCACCGGCGCGTCATAACTCAGCTTCGGATACCAACTCGTCCCGCGACCATCAGGGGTGAAATCGAACATATTCCAAATTGGCCAGATGGAGTCGACATGCCGGCCATCCATGCCCGGTTCTTCGGGCGCAAACAGCAGTTCCGTATTGTAGGTGTGATAGATCTTGCCCTCGCGCCGCACAAAAACATTGAGCGACGGAATTTGGTCCCCATTTTCTCTCTCGCCGTGATAGTCGTGATTGTAAGTATTTCCCGCCGAAGAGAGCAGCCGCAGATGCTTCCAGCCGCGTCCGCGCGCCGTCTCGCGTATGCGCGCGATCGGCGACTTGGCCACAACGGCAAGATTCACGCGCTGCCGGATATGCGGCGACGATCCATTCAATCCGTCCAGGATCGACGTGCAGGAGACGCAGGGCGCTGCCATCTGCGGACTGAACATGTAGCTGTAAAGAACCAGCGTGTCTTTGCCGGGGCTGAACAGCTCCGACAGCCGAATCTTCCGTGTAGTTGTCGAGTCGCTGATATCCGCTGCGCCTTCCTCAAAGACGTAGTCTTCTTTGAGCTGGCCGCCCAGAGGCAACGCGCGCCTCAAGGCAGCTACAGCTTCAGTCTGCTTGCGCAGCGCGATCTCTGCCTCAAGCAGCCGATCTCGCGCTTCGCGGTATTGAGTTGTCTCACCGGGGAATCGAGTGGAGTGCAGGGAAGCCGGCATGCAAGGACCTCCTGTGGGGAGATTCAAGTATTGTTGTTCGTTTGTAAGAATGTCAATGTGCCCAACTGGTAGGTAGTGTCTCGGTTTGGCGAACATGTTTTAAATCTTGTCATGTTGAGCGAAGTCCGAACGATTCCGCATAGCGGGAGAGCGAGGGCGAGTCGAAACATCCCGGGAAAGCCGCCTTCTGCATGCCGTGTCAGGGAATTCTCTAGAAATACCTGTTTTTCTCTGCAACCGAACATGTTAGAGGCCGCGGCATCGAGAGAACTCCCTGAAACGGCGTGGCCCATTTACACATTCTCGGGATGCTTCGACTTGCGCTTATCCCGGTTTCACCAGGACGCGCGCGGCGCTCAGCATGACAAAATTGAAAACGTTGGGCCAACATGAGACGGCACCGCCAGTATCGCTGGCGGTGCCTGGAGTGCTGTTCTACGCTGCCTGGCGGAGTCTGGGAAGATGCACGGTGTGATGGACCTCGGCGTCGCACATCTTGCTCGTGGAATTGAAAAGCGCTTGGGTACTATTCAGGCGACCGAAGGAATGCCGCAAGTTCGCGTTCAGACGGTTGCGCACGCGCTGTCCGGTGCTCTGTTTTCCATGTTGACATGGTGGCTCGACCGTGGCATGCCGGAGTCGCCCGACGCGATGGATGATCTGTATCATCAATTGGTATGGTCGGGAGCGATTGCTGTATTTCAACGGCCGTTGTCAAAAGCTTCGCGTGCCGCGAATCGCTAGAAGCGGCGCAACTTACACGCAATACGGTCCCGGCTGTTGAAAATCTCGCCTCATTGCAAGGGTATAATCGAGATATCCGGCATGAGTTAGAGCATAGCGAAGGATGTACTGTTGAGTTATCAAGTCCTGGCGCGTAAATACCGTCCACAGCGCTTTTCTGAGGTGATTGGGCAGGAGCACGTCACCCGGACGCTGAAGAACGCCATCGAGCAGCAGCGGATTGCGCACGGGTACATCTTCAGCGGCCATCGCGGGATCGGCAAGACCACCATTGCCCGGATCCTTGCCATGTCGCTCAACTGCCGGGGAGTCGACGGCCGGGCTGACAAGCCGACGCCGGAGCCCTGCGGGGTATGCGCATCGTGCGTCGAGGTTCGCGCCGGAAGCTCAGTCGATGTGATTGAGATCGACGCTGCCACCAATCGCGGTATCGACGAGATTCGCGAGCTGCGAGACGCCGCTCGCTACCGTCCTGCACGCGATCGCTACAAGATCTACATTCTTGACGAGGCGCACCAGATTACCGATGCCGCCTTCAACGCGTTGCTCAAGACTTTGGAGGAACCTCCGCCGCATATCATCTTTATGATGGCCACCACGCAGGCCGAGGACATTCCCCAGACCATCCGCTCGCGCTGCCAGCATTTCAGCTTTCACGCTGTCAAGTTCGATGAGATCGTCGGCCAGTTGCGTGAGATCGCGGGCAAGGAAAACATCCAGGCTGATGAGGAAGCCCTGGCCGTCCTGGCTGAGGCCGGTGACGGCTCCATGCGCGATGCGCTCTCCATCATGGACCAGGCCATCGCCTGCTGCGGCGCCAAACTCAGCGGGGAACTGGTGCGTGGGCTGGTCGGGAACGTTGGCTCGGAAGTTCTGGAAGAGCTCATGGGGACCGTTGCGCGCAGTTCGAGCGACGAAGCGCTGCGTTTGCTCGACCGGCTCATGACCGAAGGCCACAATCCCACGCATTTTGCCAAACAGTTCGTTCACTTCCTGCGCAATGCCGTGGTGGCAAAGGTAGCCGGAGCCGATTCACCGCTGCTGCAGATTTCTTCCGACGAACGCGCCCGCGTCGGCCGCGTTGCGGAGCAGTTTTCAGAAGAAGACCTGGCGCGCTTTCTGCAGATCATGCTGCGCACCTTCGATGAACTCGGGTATCGGCAGGAGCAGCGCTTTCATCTGGAGTTGGGCGTACTGAAATTAGTCCATGCGCAACGGATGCTGCCATTGGAGCAGATTCTCAGCACCGCAGCCGGTGAAGCGCCGCAAACGGGACCACAAAAGACCGCGCCGTTACAGCCTCCGCGGTCTTCACCAGCCGCCCCGGCGAATCCGCCTGCATCGGGCGGGCCTGCGCCAAAACAGGACTACGTTTCGCCGTTTGAAGCGGATCGTGCGCGCAAAGTCCGGAGCTATGACCCTGAGCTTTCCACCGAACCACAGGTACAGGCTCAAGCGGTCGCAACGGCAGTGGCTGTTGCGGTGGAAGAACCTGAACTACAAAGTGATTCCGGCGCAATTCTCGGTCACGTGCTCACGGAATTGGAAAAAGCAGGCCACAAAATGCTGGCCTCAACGCTCGAGAGCGGCAGCGTCTCACTGCAGGGCAACGAACTTACCGTTACGATCTCGCGGCCGGCATCAGTTATTGATTTGATGATGGGTGCAGAGCCTAAACGGCTGGCGAACGCCGCGGCCAGCGCCGTCTCCGGTCGTCAGCTGAAAGTGAATGTGGTAAGTGGCGTGCCTGCGACGGTCAACGGAGGCGCAACCCAGATTACGCGTCCACCAAACGGCGCCAGTGCGCGCAGCCGGGCTGCGGAAGATCCGGTGGTGCAGCGTATGCGGGAAAAATTCGGCGCCGAGATACGCACCGTCATCGATCATCGGGCAAAGAATTAGGAGAACGTATGGGCGGATTTAACTCACGCCAGTTTCAGGAAATGCTGGAGCACGCGCAGAAGCAGGCCCAGGACCTGCAATCCAAAATGAAACAGACCGTCGTGGAGGCCTCTTCCGGCGGCGGCACCGTTACCGTGAAGATGAACGGTCAGAAGCAGGTACTGGGAACTAAAATCGATCCCGACGCAGTGAAGTCCGGCGACGTGGAGATGCTGCAGGATCTGGTCACCGCGGCTTTCAACGCTGCCGCACAAAAGGTCGACGAAGCCATGCAGTCCACCGTGGGCGGAATGTTGGGTGGAATGGGAATTCCCGGACTCTAGAGGAGCTTGTGTCCAAGTTTGCCGAGCCCATGGCTCGACTCATCGATGAACTGAAAAAGCTTCCCGGCGTCGGCGGCAAGAGCGCCCAGCGCATGGCGTTTCACATTCTCCGTTCCAGCGGAGACGACGCCGAAGCCCTGGCCTCCGCTATCCGCAATCTGAAAGAAAAACTTCACCTTTGCTCCATCTGCAACAACATCACAGATGTTGATCCCTGCACGTATTGCTCTAGCCCGACCCGCAATCAACGCCTGGTGTGCGTGGTGGAAGAGCCCACGAACATCGCTTCGATCGAAAAAGCCCGCTTTTACAACGGCGTCTATCATGTGCTGCATGGAGCCATCTCGCCGCTGCATGGGATTGGTCCGGAACAACTGCGCATTCCCTCACTGCTCAAGCGGATCGAGAGCGGAAGCCTGGACGAAGTCATCATCGCCACCAACCCCACCATCGAAGGCGAAGCCACTGCGGTTCATCTCAGCGGATTGTTAAAGCGCCCTGGACTCAAGGTCACGCGTATTGCTACCGGCATCCCCGCGGGCAGTGATATTGAGTACGCCGACGAAGTGACCATGCTCAAAGCCATGGAAGGCCGAAGAGAGCTCTAGCCACAAAGAATAGGAGGTAGAATGGCGCAGCCAATTGCCGCGCTACTGCCGGCGGACTCTAATTTCGCAGTTTTGCCAGCAGATCCTGCGGGTGAACAGGTTTAGCCAGAATGTCAAACTCATGTCCCTGAGAGCGGGCCTTTTCCAGCAGGTCGGCAGTTGCTGCCTGTCCTGAGAAGAGCAGGATCTTGCAAGCGGGCAGGATCTGACGTATCCGGATGGCCGCTTCAATACCGTTCATGTCCGGCATGATTACATCGCTGATGATCAGATCGGGCTTGGTATCGCGGGCTCGGTCCACAGCCGCGGTTCCGGTGTAAACAGCCGAAGCGTCAAATCCATTCTGGTTCAGAATAATCGCCAGGGTATCTGCGATCACCCGCTCATCGTCCACCACTAAGACACGCGGCCTGGCGGGCTGGCCATTCATCGATGTCAAGATTTGCAACTCCCGGGTCGAAAGACCTCAACTAGCGATTATACGCGTTGCTGCGCCAGTATCAGAGATGCTGGATTTCGGAAAAAAGTGATCTGAGAAAAGCCAACCCCAACGTTTTAAGGCGGCTTCTCACCCTGTTGACTCCGAGGAGGAATTTTTCCCATGCGCAGAGCAGCCACCCTGGTTTTGTTGGCGCTGCTTATGATCGGCGCTGCTTTTGCCCAGACTCCGGCCGGCAGCGGAAGCACCCCGCAAACGCCGCCTCCAGCTCCCGGCGCTACCGCGCCACCGAACACCGGTGAGGACACGCAAAAGAACACAACGACTCCGGGTACGAGCCCTGGTACGAATCAGCCGGTCACATCCGGTAACCCCGTTGCCAATCCTCCCGGTCCAGGGGTCGGTACGGTGGACCAGATTGCTGCGGGAACCGAGATTCGCGCAACGCTGGATACGCCTCTTTCCACCAAAACCTCAAAGCCAGGAGACAGGTTTACCGCGACCATAGCGGAGCCGGCTCGCGGCAACAACGATGTTGTAATTCCCACCGGCGCGCGGGTTGAAGGCGAGGTTGCCGAAGCGGACGATAGCAAGACGATGGCTGCCCTGAAGGACAAGAGCTCCCTGAGCGTGCGTTTTCGCGATGTCGTTTTGCCTGACGGACAAACCCTTCCTCTTACGGCAACGCTGATCTCTGTGAACACCACCAACGGGATGAGTACGAAACGAACCGACAATGCCAGCCGTCTTCCGCAGGGAGACAGCGGTCGAGATATTGCCAAAGGTACAGGTGTAGGCAGCGGACCCGGAACGGCGTTCGGCACTCCGCTCAAAGGCTTGGCGATTGGAACCCTGGCGGGCGGCGGCTATGTCCTTTCCATCAAAGGCAAAGACGTAAACCTTCCCGCTCAGACAGGCATGGTGATTCGCCTGGATCAACCCATCAGCGCAACCGTAGCTTCAACTCCACCGCAAAGATAGCCCCTTAAGGGAACAGGGAAATGAATGCCGAACGGGCCGCTCAGGCTGCTTTGCGCGCGCGGCGACGCCGGGCTTTGGCAGCGGCGCGACGCTTTTTCCGTTGACGCAGAATTTTCTTTTGCCGCGCGATCTCCTCTTCAGAAAACATCGTTCCGCGGCAGCCCTTCAAACCGCAATAACACGGCGCCTGCTCGCCCGGATCGCCGTCGAACAGGTTGTAGTCATAGGTCAACTCTTCGCCGCTTGCGATGTCGCGCAAGGCCAGGATCCATATGCTGTCGTCAATCTGGTCGGTTTCGCAGTTTGGATCGCAGGTGTGGTTCACAAACGCCGCCATGCCAAAACCGTCGATGATCACGTTGGGATCGTCCATCGCAAACAGGTAGGTGACTTCAGTGTCTGCGTACATTCCTTCGCACGCCTTGGCAGATAAACGTGGGCCCGTGTATTCCAGAACGCGAGCGCCTTTTTTGATTGGAGCTGTGGTGTAAACGCCGGCGCCATGCAGTGACGAAGATTTGACGATGAGGCTCATGTGGATTCGTGAACCAGCCCAATAGCAAGATTACATCACCGCGTCGATGATGAGCCGCTATTTTCCTTTCCCTGCAGATGATCTCTGCACTGCGCGCTGCAGCGTTTTATCCAGCGCTGCTTTGGCTGTCTGGTAATCCTCGGGAGAAATCTTGCCCTGCAGTCGGTCTGACTCCAGCTGAAAGACCTCTTCTTTCATGGCCTCCATCAGCATTCCGGCGCGATCTTTGGTCTTCGCTGATCCCCCGACCGCAACCACCGCTCTCTGGTTGGTGGTGAAGACGTACACTGCGCCCGCGGCCAAAAAGAGAGATAAGACACCCAGAAAAACCCACTGGCCGGAGCGCAAGGGATCAGGCATCTCGTTGGGCACGCCCAGTCCACCACCGGGGCGATTGTCGCCTGCCTGGCCCTGGCCCCCCGAAGCCTGCTGCTCTTCGGGCAGTGCACCGGTGCCTGAAATCTCAAACCCGGTCTGCTGTTGCGAAGCGACGTTCATAGCCACATAAAAATTCAGGCCCGGAAATTGCGGATTGGGCTTGAGCTGGTACAGAGACTTATCCACGGGCTCAAATTTCATTGATCCAGGGGCAACAACCATCAGCGACCTGGTGGCAAGGGCAGATTTGGGATCGACCTTGAGGCTGCCGGAGTAGGGCAGGTTGTAGATAACGTGAAATTGCGTCTCTCCCGGGCGAATCGGAAACTTGAATCCGTACTTATTCTTCTCGCCTCCCGGAATCGCGGGTGTTTTCAGTTCAGTGCCGCTGCTGGTGCGCACGCTCGATTCCGTAATCGTGACGCCTTCTGGCAGATAGAACTCGAACGTGCGGTCGTTCATGAGCGTGCGGGGCGGAGTTGAGTTGTTGCCGACGGTGTAAATCTCCTCGCCGATCAAAACATCAGACTTGTCTCCGCTGTGGAACACCATGGCGTGCTCAAGAATGCTGATTTCCTTCAAGCTCGGCGCAGCATCAAAGACCCGCACTGCAACCGGACTGCCTCCCGGAATGGCCCGGGCTGTATACGTCACGCCCTGGTGTTCGACCCAGACAACATAAGGCTGCGGCGTAGCCGGAACATTGAAGGAGAATTCGCCTTTTCCATTGGTCTTGGTCTTGCCGACGTCCTCCATGCCATTGCCGATCCGCTTGAGCGTGACTTCATCGCCCACGGAAGGTTTGTTGGTGGTGCTGTTTTGGACAATGCCTTTCAGAGGCTCGGCTGCCGCGGCCAGGGAACAAGCCAGCAGGAAAACTAGAATTGAAATGCGTTTCAATGGACGGGCTCCTTCAGGCTTTTACGGATTCCAGGGTTTCGATTTCGGCAAGGATTCGGGCTGCTTCAGCTTCCATGCCGATGCGCATGGCGTCATAGTCTGCCTGGGTGAACTTGCCCGCCTTAAACTCAAAATTCAGGTCGCGCAAATTCTCGTAGACGACTTCCTTGCGTTCATAGAGGTAGGCTGCGCGTGTCTTGTCCGCGCCGGTGTCGACGTCACGGCTGGGCAAAAAAATGTAGATTAACACGCCGGTAGCAAACAGGCTGAAAAAAATCTCCACCAGAACCTGGAATTGCTGCGAGTTCATATTTCCGTCTCCTGGTGGGCGCGCGCGCGCAACGCTTCAAGTTTTGGATCGAGCGTGAGATCGGCCGGCGCGACGTTGGCGCTGCGCAGTCTCCAGTTATGAACCAGCAGGATTACCAGCAGCAAACCCAATCCCAGAGCGGCCACGGGCAGAATCCAGGCCATCAGTTCAAAGCCGTGAGTCGAAGGCTCCACCACCGAAGTCACGCCCCAATTCTTGCGAAACCAGTTCAATACCTCTTCGTCATTGCTGGTGTTCTGCACGTTGGCGCGCAGCTCGCGGATCATGCGGTCAGAATTAGGGCAGCCGACATGATTGCACTTCAGAAGCATCTGCGCACAACCGCAGCTGCACATGATCTTGCCGCCAATGTTCTGGTAGCGCGCTTCCTGATTGTCCGCCCCCATCAATAGCACTACCAGCACGGGCAAGAGCAACAGCTTGGAAAACCGCTTCATTTACCCACTCCAGCCGGCTGCATTCCTTGCTTATCCAGGGTGGCGACGGCAACGGCTTGGGGAACCCGGGCCGCAATCGGAGCGGCATTTGGCACCAGCGCCAGGCCGGTTCCGAAGGTCACGATCAAAACCCCAATCCATACCCATGAAACCAGCGGGTTCACATATGCTTTGATAATCGGGTGCCCGTTATCAGGGTTCTTGCCTTCGTAGATCACATATAAATCTTCCAGCAGCGTAGAGTGGATTGCCACCTTGTGATCAGGCTGGCCGCCATTGGCTTTGTAGAAGCGCAGTTCAGGGGTCATGGTCAGAACATGCTGGTCGTTTTTATAGACTTCAAGCAGCGCCGCTTCCGAGGTGTAGTTCGCGTTGTCATCCTGGGTGTAATCGGCGCCCACCAGCGTATAGTGGCCGACCTGCAGTTTGTCTCCGCGGCCCATCTCCTGCTCTTTGTCCTGATTGAACGCCAGGCCGGCAACTCCGATGAACAGAACCACAATGCCAAGATGGACAACGTATCCGCCGTAGCGCCGCATGTTGCGTCGCATGAGGTGATACATGGCAGAAACAATGTTGGTGTTGAGCTTGCCCTGAAGCACGCGCCCGCCGCGGAAAAATTCAGAAGCAATTGTTGCGATCACCATCGCACCGATCACAAATGCCAGCCAGGAGTAGAACTTGGGCAGTTCGAGTCCGGAAAGCCATGTCTTCAGCCAGGGTCCTGTCGCGGCGCCCATCCGCGGCGGCAGGCTGACCACAATCAATACAATGCCCACCAGAGCCGAGAAAACCAAAGGCCAGGTAAAGTTCCGCTTGATGCTTCCCACTGAGGTGCTGCGCCACGCCAGCAGCGGACCAACACCCGTGAGGAAGAGAAGCAGCAGGCCGATCGGAATGGCAACCTTGTTGAAGAACGGCGCTCCAACCGTGATTTTGTAGCCGCGGACTGCTTCAGAAAGAATCGGAAACAACGTGCCGCAGAGGATGGCAAACATCGCGCCCAGCAGCAGCAGATTGTTGAACATGAAGCTGGACTCGCGCGAAGCCAGCGATTCCAGCTGATTCTCTGATTTCAGGTGATCGCGATTCTTAATGTAGAAGAACAGGCAGACAGCAAAGATGATGCACAGGAACGTGGTAAACCACGGGCCAATGCTCGATTGCGCGAAGGCATGCACCGAGCTGACCAGGCCGGCGCGCGTCAGCAGGGTGCCCAGGATCGACAGCATGAAGGTGATAAAGATCAGCCAGACGTTCCAGACCTTCATCATGCCGCGTTTTTCCTGCATCATCACCGAGTGCAGGAATGCCGTGCCGGTGAGCCAGGGGAAGAAGGAAGCATTCTCAACCGGGTCCCATCCCCAGTAGCCGCCCCAGCCGAGCACGTTGTAAGCCCAGTGTCCGCCAAGCGAGATGCCGAAAGTCAAAAAGAGCCATGCCACCATGGTCCAGCGGCGGGTAATGTGAATCCATTTTTCGCCCGGATAGCGCATGATCAAAGCGCCCAGCGCAAAAGCGAACGGGACGGAGAGACCCACGTAGCCCATGTAAAGCATGGGTGGATGGATCACCATCTCCGGATATTGCAGAAGGATATTCAGGCCGGCGCCGTCCGCCACCACCCGATCCATGATGCCAAAGGGCCTGGCAACGAAGTTGGCCAGGATCAGGAAGAAAACCTGAATGCCCGCCATGACAACCGAGGCTGTTGCCACCAGCTGTCGATCCACTTTGTGTCGCACGCGCAGTACAAAGCCGTACCCGGAGAGGAGCAGGATCCAAAACAGGATCGAACCTTCCTGTCCCGACCAGAGCACGGCAATTTTGTACGGTATAGGTAGGGCGCGATTGGAGTGGTGCATGACGTAGGCGACAGAAAAATCATCTGTCAAGCCGGCATACACCAGAGCTCCGGCAGCAATCAGGACAGCGACAAAACTCGCGATGCCCGCACGGCGCGCCGTCTCCGCCAAAGCCGTGCCAACCGCGTCCTTGCGAACAATCCCGATTACCCCTACCACAAAGCAGTAGAGGGTAAGGGCTAAGGCGAATACAAGACAAACACTTCCTAGTAATGGCATCGGTTGGAGCTTAATATGCTTTCACGCCCTCTGCAACGATTCAATTAGGCGGAGGCCTTACCTTGAGAATCGTTCAGGGCCGCCCGGACCAGCGAAATCAGGTCTTCCGGCTCACAAGGCTTGTTGCGAAAAACCACGTCCAGTCCATCGTATTCACTATCGGCATCGGGTTGGCCGCTGATCACAATCACCGGAACCTCCCGGTTAAACGTACGCAGCTGCCGTACGAACTCGACGCCATCCATATCCGGCATGAAGTGGTCCGTAACCACCACGCCGATCCTTTCCCGCCCCGGTTGGCTTCGCAGCAGGGCCAGAGCGCTCTGTCCCTGCGTCGCTACATGGCTCTGAATGTGCGCCTGGCGCAGCACCATCTCACGAATCGTCAACTGGGCTGTATTGTCATCGAGCAATAATGCCTGTTTCATTCGCCCTATGCGCTTTTTTCTCTATGAAATTTAGCCAGGATCTCTGCCTCAGCCCGGGCCCAGTCTTCCTGGTCGAATCCGTGCAGCCTGCCCCGCTCAACAAAAATCTCATAGGCGCGGAAGCGGATCTGTTCCAGAACCATAGGCTCGGCCGGATGTGACTTGGTTTCATTGGGTTCTGAGCTGTTTGTTTCATGCGCCAGGCTGCCCTGGCTGATCGGGGTTACACTGGCGACTTTTTTGGAAGTCGTCTTCTTGCGTGAATTACTTTTACGGCTTTTCTCGGAAGTTTCGGAAGTTTTCTCCGCCATACTGCTGAACTCTCCTGATGTGGCGATTCGACGAATTCGGCGTTTAGCAGATTATAGAGAATCTGCGAGCCGATTTGTGACAGACGCACACAAAAACTGCGCAAATTTCTTCACCGAGGCAAGCTGATTACGTCCGGTCGCCGCTCGACGCTCAGAGAGAGTCTCTGGATGATGTCAGGAAGGGAATCCGGGTGCCAAAGTTGACCTCAGAAGCGTGCGAACCGCACCATGACGGGACCCAACACGTCCAAAAACAGAACGTACGCAGCGGCCAGCGGACCAAGTCGCGGCTCCATTGCCGCACCCAGACCGGCAATTACGATCGAAAATTCTCCCCGCGCCACCAGGTCCAGCCCTGCCCTGATGCGGCCTTTCTTATCGGCACCGATGCGTTGCGCTGCCCAATAACCGGTCAGGACTTTGGTTGCGGTGGTCACCAATCCAAGGACGAGTGCCGGAACCAGCATTCCCGGAAGCGTGGCTGGATCAATTTCCATGCCGAAGAAGAAAAAGAAAGTCGCGGCAAACAGATCGCGTAACGGGGCTACCAGTCGGCGCGCTTTTTCGGCGATCGGCCCGGAAAGAGCGATGCCTACCAGAAATGCTCCCACGGCGGCAGACACTCGCATTCTTTCCGCCAGCCCGCCCACCAGGAGCACGGCGCCGAAGATCGAGAGCAGAATAATCTCATCCGATTCATGAGCAAAGAATCGGCTTACCTGCTGCCCCCAGCGGAGCGCGATCAACAGGATCACAGCCACGGTCCCAATCGCTACAAATTCCGCAAATACGATTTTCTGCGTGCCGCCTCCGCCCAACAGCACAGCCATCAGAGGAAGATAGATCGCCATGGCCAGATCCTCGAGAACCAGCACGGAGAGCACCGCAGGTGTTTCACGATTATCCATCCACCCCAGATCGTCGATCATTTTGGCAATCATCCCGGATGACGAGGTGTATGTAATACCGCCCAGCAAGAACCAGGTCAGCGGATGGAATCCCAGGATCAGGCCGGCGATTACTCCGGGCGCGAAATTGAGCACCAGATCCATTGCACCGGCGGGTAGCCCGATGCGCAGGTTGTGCTTGAGCTCCTCGCCGGTAAATTCCACGCCGAGCATGAACAGAAGCAGGAGCACGCCGATATCGGCGCCGGTGCGAATAAACGCCTGGCTCACGTTAAGAGGCGCGAGACCGCCGGTGCCAAAGGCAAGCCCGGCCAGCAGATAGAGAGGAATGGCAGAAAACCCGAAGCGCGTAGCCAGGCGCGCCAGCACTGCCAGGCCAAGGATCGCCGCTCCCAGCTCCAGAAGGATTTTCGATGCATCATGCGCCGGCGCGGTCATGGCTTTTCAGAATAACAAAGGCCGCCGCAAGCGATTCTCGCCTTGTACAGCCTTTCGAGCATCAATCCGGCAAGATGGGTCCTGAGATCATGATGACCCCTCTCTATTGACCGTTCTTGCCTACCTCTGTTTTCCTAGAAGCAGACATGGAACTGCGCAAAGACCCGATTACGCGCTCCTGGGTCATCGTAGGCGATGACGTGGAGCGGCATAGCCCGCCCGGCCACTGCCCGTTTTGCCCTGGATCGCAAAATGCGCCGCAGATGATCGCCGCGTTGAACTCCTCCGACCACGGCGCTGGTCCCGTGATGGCGATGGTGCATCCCGCACCTTTGTACCGGATTGAGGGCGAGCCGCATCGCCATGCCGAGGGCATCTATGACGCCATGAACACCGTGGGTGCGCACGAGGTGTTGGTGCAGAGCATACGGCACGATATCGAACTATGGCAGTCGTCGGACGTCGAGATATCCCAGTTCCTGCTGCTGGCCGCTCAACGCATCCAGGACCTCAAAGGTGATCTGCGCTTCAAATACGTCACCATGTTCAAGAACCATGGGCCGTCGGCGGGACAGGAATTCGATCATCCGGTTTCCGAACTCACTGCGACTACATTTGTGCCCCGGCGCGTGCTCTACGAACTGCGCGCCTCGCGCGACTATTACATGGATAAAGAGCGCTGCGTTTTCTGTGACACGCTCTTGCAGGAGTTCCGGACCAACCTGCGCATCGTCGAAGCGCAGGGCCATTTTGTCTCCCTCTGTCCTTTTGCTTCGCGCGTGCCCTATGAAATCTGGATTATGCCGCGCAAACACGATTCATCGTTCGAACGTTCGGTCACGTCGAAGTCAGCGCATCTGGCGGAACTCGCCGCGCTGATCCGGCGCACACTGCAGCGTGTGATGAGCATTGCCGAATCGTTTCACATGGTTCTGCACACGGTGCCAAACACCTATCAGAAATCGAACATCCTGCAGTATTGGAAGACGGTGGACGAGGATTACCACTGGCACATCGAAATCCTGCCGATCATGGGCAGCCGGGCCAAACCGTACTTTCTCAAAGAGGTGTACTACACGCACATCTCATCTGAGGCAGCGGCTGAGAAATATCGCAAGCTGGCGATTCGTTAAGCACCAGCCTGCCTTCACGGTGCCTTCATCCGATCCGCCGCCGTCAGCGGGGTAAGTTGACTCCCCGCGCGGCCAGATAGGTATTTACCATCTCCAGCAGTCCGTGCCAGTTGAGAGACTGAGATGGATCCTCGCTGTAACCGCTGGAGGCGCCATTTTCACAGGAACTATCAGCGGCACTGGTTACCATGAGCACAGGGATGCGTTGCAGCTTCTCGTTCTTCTGCATTTCCCGGCAAGCCTCGAGGTTCGCCGGAGTTCTATCCATGAGGATCAAATTCGGGTGCTCCGCCAGCGCAATCTGGATGGCTTCTTTGCTGTCACGCGCCGCGATCAGACTGTAATCTCCGCGTCGCGAAAACAGCATCTGCTCGATCAGCAACGTCGTGCTCTGATCGTAGACAAAAAGGATCTTGTGTTTCATAACACCTGTTGCCTGCCTGGGCCTGCGAAGGCAACACAATCTTCCTGCAGACAGGCATGCTTCGAGTGGCGCCAGCATCCGGAATTTCAGGGCACACTTTGCCCCATGCAGGCGTTATCGCTATTGCATCCGCAGAATTTGTCTTGTGTCACAGTCGCGGCATTTGCTTCCGTCGAGCTTGAAAATGCCCAAAGCGGCTGGCTTCCAAATTAAGTTGGCACTAATCTAGACCAAGGGTAGTTGTGTTGCAAACGTTACTTGGGTACCTGAAGCTAAAACGGCAACAAAATTAACTTTTTCCCCCCAAGACCACGCTTTCGGATGTCAGAGCAGGGATGCTCCTTTAAAAAACATCGCGAGCCGGCCAATCGCGGTAAGCGCAACAGAATGACCCTTCAGTAGCTGACCGGAAGGCTCCACCCAAAGCTTGGCCACCAGGGCTCTAAAAAGTCGGCATCCGGTATGGCCTGGCCGGAACTCCGACGCGCTGGGATCACGTGCAGTTTCCGGCCAAAAGCGGCTTATAATCGAATCACTTATGCTTCCGCTGTTCTGGCTACGCGTAGCCCTATGTCTATACGGGGTAGGCTTGCTGTGTGCTCTGGCTTCTTTGTGGAGCGGCAGGAAGGTCCTCACCCGGATCAGCTTACCTGCGGTCGGATTGGGTTCGGTATTCCATTTTGTCTCCATCGTAGAAAACGCAATGTTCAGCGGTACCTGGGCCCCCAGTTCGATGCACGGCCTGGAGTCGCTGCTTGCGTTCGTGCTGATGATGTTTTTCTTTTTGATCTATGCGCGTTTCGGGGCTACTTCGCCCGGGCTCGCGGTGTTTCCGTTGGTCTTCTGGCTCACGTTTTCCGCGTCATCGTACGCTGAGCCTACCGAGCCTTCAGCGCCCATGTTTGTCAGCCTGCAATGGATTTATATCCACGTAGCTCTGATCCTCATCGGATATTCAGCCTTATTTTTCAGCTTCATCGCCAGCATTCTGTATCTCATTCAGGAACGAAATCTCAAAAGCAAAACCGGCATGAGCAGCTTCTGGTCGCGCCTGCCCGCGTTGGCCACCATCGACGAAATCGGCTTCAAATGCCTGATCTGGGGTTTCCCGTTCATGACGCTGGGCTTGATCGCCGGCTCCATTCTGGCGGAAGCACGCTTCGGAACGCGCTATTTTGCCGATCCT